>ENA-OPCA01000113-OPCA01000113.1-human-gut-metagenome-genome-assembly--contig:-NODE-113-length-77380-cov-5.763220_pt1 | contig 77380 bp, 54 predicted proteins | sample MGYA00241076_ERZ501468 | MGnify/ENA primary metagenome ERZ501468 (study PRJEB25962, sample SAMEA2042633) | human gut metagenome | biome: human gut; feature: human-associated habitat; material: faeces... | reverse complement strand
ATATGTCGGTATTTTTAACAACACCGTTTGAGGCGCAGCACGCTACGCCTCTACTATCTCCTTTCGATCCACGAATGGATTGATAAATACGTTTTTCTCTAAAAATGGAGAATAATAGACTAATTTTCAATTCTCCATTTTCAACTTTCAATTAAATTACGCTTTATTTCTTCGGCGCCCAGTCACGCGGAGCCGGAATACCCGGAAGCGGTTTCCGATCTTTCAACTGGTTCATGACTTCCTGAATGGCACGATCCAACTGCTGGTCTTCTCCATTCCACTCGCGAATCGGATCATTATCGACTACAATATCCGGATCTACTCCGTGGTTCTCGATAATCCAGTCGCCGGTCTTCGGATCATAGCTGGTGAAGAATGGGACGCGAATGTCAGTTCCATCCATATAAGGCAACGAACCACTGATACCTACGATTCCACCCCAGGTACGAGTTCCAATCAGCTTTCCTAACTTCAGTGCGCGGAAACCCCACGGGAACAAATCACCATCGGAAGCCGAATACTTGTTGATCAGGCAGACTTTCGGTCCGACTTGTACGGCATCGGGCACGGTTCCTATCAGTTTTGAGCCCCGACGCATCGTCAGACGATAAGGTTCACGGGCCAGGCGTTCCAGAATCATCGGAGAAACATTTCCGCCACCGTTGGCACGGTCGTCGATAATCAATCCTTCCTTATCGAGTTGCGGATAGAAATACCGGGCAAACTCGTTCAATCCATCCGGTCCCATGTCCGGTATATAAATATATCCGACACGACCTTGCGTAGCTTCCGTTACTTTCTTCAGGTTATTCTGTACCCAGTTATAATGATACAGCGAATATTCTTCCACCAACGGCGTAATCACGACTTTATGCGCTCCAGCCAATTGCGGCTTGCTGTTCAGCATCAGTTCAGTAGGAACATTGGCTTTCCCGACCAACAACTGATACATATTCTTCACACTGTTGGTAGGAACACCGTCGATAGCAACGATATATTCGCCGACTTTCGCTTCAATGCCCGGCTCTGCCAGCGGAGAACGCAACTTCTTGCTCCAGTTGGCTCCTTCCAAAATCTTTTCCAACTTGAAGAAACCACTCGGATCCCGGGATATTTCTGCGCCCAACATACCGGTATTCAGACGTTTGGGCTTTTCCATTTCACCGGGATTAACATAGGCATGACCACATTCCAGCTCGCCAATCATCTCACCGATGATGTAATTCAGATCGAGACGCGTCTTCACGTATGGCAACAGAACAGCATATTTCTGCTTGATTGCCTTCCAATCCATTCCGTGCATGTTCTGTAAATAGAAACCATCCCGATAAGCCCGCCAAGCTTCGTCGAAGATCTGTGCCCATTCTTGCGGATAATCTACCGTAATCTTCATATTCGAAAGATTCACCGCCTGACTTAAATCGGCTTTTCCGGAAGGAATCGTAGATGAGACATACAATGTTTTAGGGCGTGAAAACATAGCTTTGGAACTGCCGGGATTAACATACATGATGGCTCCTTCGGCAATGGTTTCTTCTTTCTTTGTTTTCAGATCATATGCCTTGGTGCCACCAGAGGTATAATAATAGACTTTATTCCCGTCTGAATAAAAGTGTGCGTAATACGAAGGAGAAAGCGGAAGCTTCACGATACGATCGGCGATACCATCGATGTCGATACGGACCGACGTCTCTTCTTCCGAAGTTTCTTCTTTTGTACTTTCAGTAGTCTGTACGGTCACCTCATCATCTTCCTCCAAGAAAGGTGAAGGCGTATCCTGACGAAGCAGTGCCAGATAAACCCCATTCATCCGGGTATAAACATGATTCCATTCCGTTTGTCCGTAAGTCGGATTGAAATCGCGGGCAGACGAGAAGATCAGATACTTACCATCCGTACTGAAAACCGGTGAGCTGGACGAATACCACTGATCCGTTACAGCATATTCCTTCTGGGTTTCGAGGTTATAGACATAGACAATCGAAAAATCATTCTCCGAAGTACGGGTATAAGTCAGCCACTTACTGTCCGGAGAAAAAGATACTTGCTGCGGTTCGCCCAACGGATCCTGCAACAATACCTTCTTCTGCTTGGATGCTACGTCCAACAGACAGATCCGGTTCTGCCGATCGGTATAAACCAGCTTCTTGGCATCCGGACTCCAACTAAACGTCCGGATATACGTATCATTGTTCTTTGTCAATTGAACAGGCTCTTTTCCCAAACCATCTTCCTGTAAATAGAGTTCTGTCTCGCCGGTCCGGTCGGAGATAAAAGCGATATATTTCCCGTCGGGCGACCATTGTGCTTCCCGTTCGTGCGCTCCGGGCGTGCGGGTGATATTCTTACTGACGCCTTTTTCGACCGGGATGTTAAATACTTCCCCACGGGTTGTGACCACCATCCGTTCGCCATTGGGAGAAAGACTGGCAGCAGTCAGATAATCAACTCCATCCTTAATAGCCTGACGTGCATAGACATTGTCGGAAGCCAAACGAATATTGACTTTCTCCGGCTGGTTATTTCCGGCTTTCAGCTTATAGATATAACCACCATTCTCAAAAACAATCCAATCGCCGTGGCAAGAAGGGAATTTGATATCATACTCCGTAAAGTTGGTTACCTTCTTGGTTTCTTTCGTTTTCGTATGATAAACAAACAGATTCATCGTACGATCACGATCCGAAAGGTAATAGATTTCATCGCCTATCCACATCGGGAAAATATCCTGCGCCTCATTGTTAGTAATATTCTCTACCTTCTTCTGGGCCGGATCATAAATCCATACATCATCCGCCATTCCACCTTTATAATATTTCCAGGTACGGAACTCACGCATCACCCGGTTATAAGCCAAGCGTTTGCCGTCGGGTGAATAACTACAGAAGCCACCTTCGGGCAAAGGAATCACCTCCGGCAGTCCGCCTTCCTGATTGACGGTATACAACTTTCCGGTGAATCCGTCACCAATTCGATTACGATAGACAATCTGTTTGCCGTCGGGCGTCCACGTCATCACAATATTATTCGGTCCCATACGGTCACCCAAATCATCACGACCATTCGTAGCCGTATACGTTACCCGCAAAGGCTCTCCGCCATAGACGGGAATTGTAAACACTTCGGTATTTCCATCATACTGACCGGTAAAGGCAATTGTCTTTCCATCCGGTGAAAAACGGGGAAACATCTCATACCCGACATGCGAAGTCAATCGCTGGGCCTCGCCTCCGCTCATAGGCACCTGATACAAATCGCCGGCATACGAAAAAACAATCTCCTTCCCATTCGTAGCCGGAAAACGCAGCAATCGGGCTTCATCTGCCAAGGCAGTCAACGAAAGTCCCGAAAGAGCAATTAGCAATAATTTCTGATTCATGGCATATCTTATTTATACGTATTTCGTGAATAGCACTCTTTTCTATCAACAAAGATAATCATTCACCATACATATCCTCTACCCGAAAGCCACAAAGTTCATATCAGCAACCCGCCTTCTTCCACTTCCGAAGTTTTCTCACATGACCAGCAAAGACAAAACCAATAGGAAAATAATTTTTTGACAGTTGTCATAAAGCTTTTCCATATTAGTCAAAAAGCTTTAGCACATATATAGTAAAGCTTTATTATAATAGTCGTAAAGCTTTTCGACAGATGTCGAAAAATTAAATATTCATTACTCTTCCATTCAAATCTTAGTGCTTTAAAATCACTGCATCAGGAAAAGGCTTATCAATCATCTTTATTTGAACAAGATAAGTTGTTATCATCGGATAATAAATCGTCTCAAAAGGAAGATATTTCCAAATAAAGATTATCTTTGAAGTTATTATCTATAAAAAACACAACTGATATGAAAACGACTCATTATTTACTGATGTCGGGCGTATGTGCGGCAACCTGGTTGCTTTCTGCTTGCAGTAACGTCCCGCCTCCTGCACCCGTTTTACCCGTTCCTACACCGGAACAAGTAGAATGGCATAAATTGGAAACTTACGCATTCGTCCATTTTGGATTAAATACCTTCAATGATTTGGAATGGGGTTATGGGAATACACCTGCTTCGACCTTTAATCCGACGGATTTGGACTGCGACCAATGGGTACGAACCATTAAGGCTGCTGGATTGAAAGGAGTTATCCTGACAGCAAAACATCACGATGGTTTTTGCCTCTGGCCTACTGCTACAACAGAATATTCGGTCAAGAATTCGCCTTGGAGAGACGGAAAAGGTGATATGGTTCGTGAACTCTCGGATGCTTGTCGTAAACATGAACTGAAGTTTGGTATTTATCTTTCTCCCTGGGACCGTAACAGTGAGAATTACGGACAGCCGGGATATGTGGAAAAGTTTCATGCTCAGATGCATGAACTAATCAGTAACTACGGCCCGTTATTTGAATATTGGTTTGACGGTGCCAACGGTGGTGACGGCTGGTACGGAGGAGCCAATGAGAAACGTTCAATCGATCCGAAAACATATTATAAATATGAGGAAGCCCGCAATGCTATTAAGGAACTGCATCCGCAGGCCATGATTTTCGGAGGTACCGTTCCGGATATTCGTTGGATTGGAAATGAAGAAGGCTGGGCAGATGCGACACAATGGTCGCCCTACTCCTACGAAAAGGAAAAACATTATACCGACAGTCAGCGAGGCATGGAAGACGGAGATAAATGGTTAGGCGGAGAATGCGACGTTTCTATTCGTCCGGGCTGGTTCTATCACGCACGGGAAGACCATCAGGTAAAGTCGTTGGCCAAGTTAGTCGATCTGTATTACCGCAGTGTCGGTCATAATACCAACTTCCTGTTAAACTTCCCGGTAGCACTGAACGGGAAAATTGCTCCGGGCGATTCCATCCGTGCCGTTGAATGGTATCAGACGATCCAAAACGATTTGAAGACCAATTTGCTGAAAAGTGCTTACGTAGAAGCAAGTAATTCGCGTGGCAGGAAATATGCTCCGGCTCGGGTTACCGATGGCGATTGGGATACTTATTGGGCTACAGAAGATGGTGTAACGCAGGCCTCACTTACATTCACTATGTCTCCAGCCTCGGATGTTAACCGCTTATTATTGCAAGAATACATACCGTTAGGCCAGCGTGTCAAAGCTTTCAAGATTGAATATGAGGAAAACGCCCAATGGAAAGAGGTGGAACCGGTGGATGAAACAACGACGATCGGTTACAAACGTATTGTTCGCTTCAAAACGGTTCATGCTGAAAAGCTTCGGGTAACGTTCCTGGATGCAAAAGGTCCGTTATGTATTAATAATGTAGAAGCATACTTGGCACCGGCCTTGCTGACAGAACCGGCTATCAGCCGCAATCTGGAAGATAAAGTCCGTATTCAGGCAGGCGAACCAACGGCCATGATCTATTATACTACCGACGGATCTGAGCCAACCAAAGAATCAACTTTGTACGATCAACCTTTTGTATTAGATCAGAAAGCTACGGTAAAAGCGATCGTCTATGACGAAACCTTCGACAAATATAGTCCGGTCACCACTGCCGAATTTGATATTCCGGTAAAAATGTATCAAATAGCGGACGAAAAAGAGAAAGCTATACTCGACGGAAATGGTTATACGACCTATTATTTGCCAAAAGGGAAGCAGGCATTGACTGTACGCCTCGTACAACCGCAGACGATTTCCGGTTTCCGCTATACACCGAACCAGAATCGGGATGCACAAGGACATATTTCCAGCTATCGGTTCTATGTAGACGGTAAACTGGTATCCAGCGGAGAGTTCTCGAACATCAAGGCTAATCCAATAGAACAAGTCATCCGTTTCGCTCCAGTCAAAGGCAAGGAAGTCAAACTGGAATCTGTACGTAACGTAGATGATGTCAAGAGTACTGGTATCGGAGAATTTTCAGTACTGACGGAATAAACAAAGATAAAAAGGCAAGAAGCGGTCGATCTTCTTGCCTTTCTCTTAACCAAGCATATCTAAAATATCCGAAGCCTTTTGGGCTATATATTTCGGATGAAAAGATTCGAGCTCAGAAGCCGGGCGGAATCCCCAGGTAACGCCACAAGCATCAACCCCACTATTGATAGCCGTTTGCATATCTACATTCGAATCTCCAATATATAAGGTATCAGCCGCCTCCACATGCGCCTTTTCTCTGATTTCAGATACGATACCCGGATCCGGTTTTGTCTTTATGCCTTCCCGCTGCCCCAAAACAGCAGTAAAACGAATATTCGGGAAGAAATATCCGACTAATTTCGTAGTTGCAGCCTGATATTTATTAGAAGCTACGGCCAGCTGGATACCTTTATCCTGCAATGCCTGGAGCAATTCCGGAATACCTTCATAAGGACGGCTGGCATCCGCATTATGCACATCATAATGAGCCAAGAAATCCTGACGGATCTTAGCAATATTCTCTTCCGTCTTTTCACCTTCAGGCAAAGCACGCTCGAACAGTTTATTAATACCATTACCTACAAAATAATTGTATTCTTCCAAATGATGCGTCGGAAATCCATTCTTTTCCAAGGCATAGTTCGTACTGTGCGCCAAATCAGCAATCGTGTTCAGAAGCGTACCATCCAAATCAAAGATCAATAACTTTTTCATTTCTATCGGATATTAATAATACGGTACAAATATATATTCTCTAGCAGGCGACAAAGATAGAAAAAGAGTTGAATATACACAAAAGGCCGGCTTCCATTCGGAAAACCGGCCTTTCTTCTATTGAATTACTTAAAAACTCAATTATTTACCAGAAAGTTTTTCTTTCAAAGCAGCCAACTCTTCGATATCACCTAAAGTAGTCTTTTCGAGCTGAGTAGTAGCTACGTTGTTATCTTCTTTCTTGTTGTGCTTAGCTTTCTTTTCAGCAGCAGCTTCTTTCTTAGCGTTCTTCTGTTCGTCTTCGAATACGCGGCTGTGAGACAAGATGATTCTCTTAGCTTCTTTGTTGAATTCGATAACCTTGAACTGAAGTTTTTCATCTACCTGAGCCTGAGAACCGTCTTCCTTAACCAAGTGTTTCGGAGTAGCGAAACCTTCAACACCGTAAGGCAAAGAAATAACTGCACCCTTATCCAACATTTCGATGATTGTACCTTCGTGGATAGAACCTACTGTAAAGATAGTTTCGAATACATCCCAAGGATTTTCTTCCAGCTGCTTGTGACCTAAGCTCAAGCGGCGGTTTTCCTTATCGATTTCCAAAACCTGAACTTCGATGTCAGCACCAATCTGAGTGAATTCAGACGGATGTTTGATCTTCTTCGTCCAAGACAAGTCAGAAATGTGGATCAAACCGTCAACACCTTCTTCGATTTCTACGAATACACCGAAGTTAGTGAAGTTACGTACTTTAGCCATGTGTCTTGATCCAACGGGGAAGCGTTCTTCGATATTTTCCCATGGATCCGGTTTCAGCTGTTTGATACCCAAAGACATCTTACGTTCTTCACGATCCAATGTCAAGATTACAGCTTCAACTTCGTCACCTACCTTCATGAAGTCCTGAGCAGAACGCAAGTGCTGAGTCCAAGACATTTCAGAAACGTGGATCAAACCTTCTACGCCCGGAGCGATTTCGATGAATGCTCCGTAGTCAGCCATAACGACAACTTTACCTTTAACTTTGTCACCAACCTTCAAGTTAGGATCCAAAGCATCCCAAGGATGCGGAGTCAGCTGCTTCAAACCTAAAGCAATACGTTTCTTTTCGTCGTCGAAGTCCAAGATAACCACGTTGATCTTCTGATCCAGCTGAACGATTTCTTCCGGATGAGAAACGCGGCCCCAAGACAAGTCTGTGATGTGGATCAAACCGTCTACGCCACCCAAGTCGATGAATACACCGTAAGAAGTGATGTTCTTGACAGTTCCTTCCAATACCTGACCTTTTTCCAACTTAGAGATAATGTCTTTCTTCTGTTGTTCCAGTTCAGCTTCGATAAGAGCCTTGTGCGAAACAACCACGTTCTTGAATTCCTGATTGATTTTAACAATCTTGAATTCCATTGTCTTACCAACGAATACATCGTAGTCGCGAATCGGCTTCACGTCGATCTGAGAACCCGGCAAGAAGGCTTCGATGCCGAATACGTCGACAATCATACCGCCCTTCGTGCGACATTTGATGTAACCCTTGATGATTTCATCATTTTCCAATGCTTCGTTAACACGTTCCCAAGAACGAGAAGCACGAGCTTTTTTGTGAGAAAGGATTAATTGTCCTTTTTTGTCTTCCTGGCTTTCGATGTAAACTTCTACTTCGTCGCCAATCTTCAAATCCGGGTTGTAACGGAATTCAGACATCGGAACAACACCATCAGATTTGAAACCAATGTTTACTACAACTTCACGTTTGTTCATTGCAGTAACAGTACCCATAACCACTTCTTTGTCTTTTACAGTGTTCAGGGTTTCGTCATAAGTTTTTACAAGATCTTCCTTGCTTACGCTACCGTAAGATTCGCCCTTTTCAAGAGCATCCCAATCGAAATTGTCGATCGGCTGAATGTTCTTCAAATTTTCCATTCTAAAATTGTTAATACTAAGTTTGTTTTAATTAGTAAGTTAGACTTTATGTTGCCTCTCTCAAAAATCAGCTGCAAAGGTAATGCTTTTTTCTGATTTACAAGAAATCCATTATTAAAATTGCGTACGAATCTATAATCTTTAACTAATAGACAAGAAGTTAGCCCTTATAGCATCTATTTTAGTCCAAAGATCCACTCCGCCTCTTCTACGTTGAAATAAGTACTAACAGTTTATTATGGAAAGTATCCGATGGGAATAATATTTCACTTAGAAATAGAAAAAAATAAAGAGGCAAAAGATACTATTATTTGCCTCTTCCCTCTATTAATAATATTACAATCAACTATTTAATATCTCCGTCAGCCGTTTAACGCCTTCAGATGCGCCACATTGCAGATGAACGATATCATCCCGATAAGTCCGCACTTCTTTCGGATCTATCAAATAAATCGGCTGCCCGCGACGAACGTAGTTTAATAAACCAGCTGCAGGATAAACATTTAGTGAGGTTCCAATAATCACAAAAATATCACAAGCCTCTACTTCACGGATTGCCGGATCTATCATTGGGACAGCTTCTCCAAACCAAACAATAAAAGGCCGTAGTTGAACTCCTTTCGGATCTTTATCTCCCCAATGAATATCCGGGTGAGCAGGATTCAGGTCATAAGTAGTTTCTAAATCACGGACAGAACAAGCCTTCATCAATTCACCATGTAAATGAATCACATGTGTACTTCCCGCACGTTCATGCAAATTATCAATATTTTGTGTAATGATCCGTACATCAAAATCTTTTTCCAAGGCAGCCAAGCCCAGATGCCCGGCATTAGGCTTTGTATTCAATAACTCACGCCGACGCTGATTATAGAAATTCAATACAAGTTCCGGATCTTTTTGAAACCCTTCGGGTGTAGCTACATCTTCCACCCGGTATTTTTCCCATAAGCCATCTGAATCACGAAAGGTGGAAATACCACTTTCTGCACTCATTCCGGCACCAGTCAATACAACTAATCTCTTTTTCATACAGATTGAATTTAGATTATTATGCAAATTAATAGTTTTCTCATGAAAGAGCAAATAATGAAAACAAAAAAGGCGATACTTTTCGGTATCGCCTTCTTTTGTTGATTACCTTCCGGTCCTCACGGAGGGGAAGGATAGACTTTTATTACACTATTATTAATACTAAACCACTTGTTCGCCTTCTCAGGTTACTTGTCTTGCTAAAACAAGACACGTGACTATTAACTTAAAAAATATGTTTTAATAGATTGCGATGGGATTTCTCCCACCGCAATTTTATGAATTGTCAATTGTTAATTTTCAATTGTCAATTATTTAACAACCACTTTGAAGCTTTCGCCGTCAACTGATACAACTACTACACCAGCAGGAGCAGCGATGGTTGCGTTGTCTGAAGAAACTACTTCGTTAGCTACTACCTTACCTAAGATTGTGCTTACGATTACGTTCTTACCTTCTGCCCCCTTAACAACTACGGCACCGTTAACGCCAGCTACTACTACGCTTGAGTTTTCAGCACTGATTTCTTCGTTAGCCGTCGGAGTAAGAGTTTCATCTTCATTCATATTGAATACGTCACCCTTAGAGTATTCATCATCAACTACTAAACAACCGTTAACCCAACCTTTATTTTCAACAATTAAGACTTTCGATTTTGACGAATTTCGGATACGTTATCTAAATAGGTAGGTTTGTCCTTAATTTTAGGGGATGTTGATAAGAAACTGGGGGTGTTGATAAAAAAAACATCATGATTATTTGCTGGTATCAAAAAAGGATTTACCTTTGCAATACAATCGTGTCGAGTAGAATTGTTGATTTTAACTTAACATACCTACCTCTGAATTCCAATCATTTATTATATATATAGGTTCATTGATGGCGAGACACTCGTCAAAAATCTAATTCTGCTTGCCTATTTCGAAATCCATAATAATACATAGCTTCTAACAACTTCAGAATAATCCTCATAAATCCTATTCCGATATCCAATATAAGCTTATCTACTGAGCAAAAAATTAATTAGCAATGTCCAAATTGGTCATTTTTGAAACTCATTTTAGCTTCTAAAAGACAAATATCCAGCCCAAGTAATATTCTTAAACAATATTAATATCACCAGTCTTAAGAGTAAAGATTTTTAGATTAATTATTTTATTCTACTCCGCTAGCTCTTCTGTTTTCCAGGTTGAAACTTCATACAATAGTATATATATAATAAGGTATAGGAAAGAAGTGTATTCCATAGAAAAAAACATAGGCAGGAATTACCAAAAAGATGCCTACCTTTTCATCCATTCATGCCTACCTTTTCACCAAAATACGCCGGCTTTTTAGACAAAAGTAACGAGTATCAATTTCGATTCCAACGAGTGTCATTTTTGATACTCGTTAGCTATTTCAATAAGGTCAGTTTATTACTATATACAAGTCTAATTAAATAAAACACCCTTCACACACACCCTTAACTCATTGTTATTCTGAAAAATGATGTGAAGGATGTGAAATCTTGATCTCCAAAAACAAAAAAAAGCCAATGTTATCGTAGATCTGCCGGAACTGACTTGCTTCCATCAAGTAGTAAACCCATAAGAATATTTTTTCATTATGATTTTATATAATAATCACCCACGCGCTTAAACAATAAAATAAAAAAAACAGGACAAATAAAGCGCATAAAAGAACAACTAAAGCTTTAAGCAGATCATCCAAAATGCAAGTATCATCCCCCAAAAAATCAAAACAATCACATAAAATTCAAAGACTGACCTATCAAATTGATAATATTAATTTAAACATAAGTCAAAGTATTAAGTGTTAAAAGTGCCATATATTAGCCAAGTATAAAAAAAATATATATCTTTGCCGTGTTTTTGAAATAAAGGAATTAATTCATTTTGGAATTAGTTCCGGCAGGACTAAACTATTAGCCACTGCTAGTACCATGCGATATGTGTATAAAAAGAATATATATGTGCTAATCTTCAAAATATCTAACTTTAAAGAAAAGACATGGAAAAATGTAGTAAGAAAAACTCACCGAAGCCAAGAGTTGGATTATTTAATCCGGCAGCGGCTTTCCTTACCACAGGTTTGCTATTCATGGCTTCAGCTCATGCGCTAGGAGCTACGGATAAGTCGAATATCGACAGAGGTCCTCAAGTTGAATCAGTCAACCAACAAGGTAAGACAGTGACAGTCATTGTTTCAGATGCTTCTGGAGAATTGATTGGAGCCAATGTAATTGTAAAAGGAACAACCAATGGTAATGTAACAGACTTCAACGGTCAAGTTGTATTAGACAACGTACCTGCCAACGCTATCCTGGAAATTTCATACATTGGTTATCAAACAAAAGAAATTCCTGTAGGAAACCAAACAACCATCAAAGTCAATCTAGTAGAAGATTCACAAGCATTGGAAGAAGTGGTTGTCGTAGGTTATGGTACAATGGAAAAGAAACAAGTAACCAGCTCTGTTACTTCTTTGGCAGCCAGCGACATGATGAAAGGTGTAGGTGGTTCTGATATTACTTCTTCTCTGCAAGGTAAAATCAGTGGTTTGGTAATGTCAAACAATGGTGCTACCAATGCAGGAACAACCATCCAGTTACGTGGTTTAACATCTATCAACTCAGGTAAAGAGCCTTTGATCGTAGTAGATGGATTCCCTGGAGGTGATATTCGTGCATTAAACCAAGATGATATCAAATCTATTGATGTATTGAAAGATGCTTCTGCAGGTGCTATCTACGGTACACGTGCTGCTTCAGGTGTGATCTTGATCACTACGAAAAGTGGTTCTAACACGAATGGTAAAGTTAAATTGAACTATAGTACTGAGCTTTCCAAAAAACAGAACTACAACAAGCCCGAAATGCTGACAGCCGACGAATATCGTCAGCGTACCGATGTCAACATTGTTGACTACGGACAGAATGCAGACTGGTGGGATGCTATGCTGAACAAGGATAACTTCTCTCAAAAGCACCACTTGTCTTTGGAATTAGGATCTGAGAATGCTCAGGTATATACTTCTTTCTTCTATGAAACAAACGAAGGTATTGCCATCAAAGATAGCAGACAAGATTACGGAGGTCGTTTGAATGCCAACTTCAAGTTATTTGACGGTTGGTTGGAAATCAGACCTATTGTTGACTATCGTCAAACAGCCAGAACTTCAGATGGTTCAGATGAAGATAAAAAGCCAAACTTCAAGCAGGCTCTTTATAACAATCCGACCCGTTCTCCATACGATGCTGAAAGCGAAAGCGGTTATAATGTATGGACAGGCGAAACACTGGACTACAATATTGTAGCAGATCGTATGTTGAACACTTACGAGGGATTGGATAAGTGGTTCAAGCCTGAAGTAACCATGAAATTGAATATCAAACCCATTGAAGGCTTAAGCTATACGCAAACTTTAGGATACGAAAACCGCCAATGGGAATTACATGAATTTGATTCACGTTACCATCGTACAGAAGTAACTAACAATCGTACAGGACGTGCTTATCTAGGATTTGATAAGACAGAAAACCTGACATCCGAAGGTTACTTTACTTATCTGAAAGAATTCAAAGGAGGACATAACTTGAATGCCGTAGCCGGATATTCTTTCTTTGAGACAAATGGTGAAAACTTCAATATGACCAACTACAACTTCCAAGTAGAAGGTGTTAAATTCTGGGATATAGGTAAAGGTTCTTACCTGACAGACGGTAAAGCCGCAATGTCATCTGCCAAAGATATCACTGAACGTTTATTTGCATTGTATGCACGTGCCAATTACTCATACAATGACAAATACATGGTATCTGCCACTATCCGTCACGAAGGTTCATCAAAGTTTGCCGCAGAAAACCGTTGGGGTAACTTCTGGGCGTTATCAGGAGGTTGGCGTATCTCAGCTGAAGAATTCATGAAAGATTTCAGCTGGTTGACCGACTTGAAACTACGTTTCGGTTATGGTGTAACCGGTAATAATGATTTCGATGCTTCTTACATGGCAAACACCTTGAGCTCTGATGCTTACTGGATGTTACCAAACGGAAGCTGGGCTTATACTTACGGACCATCTTCGAATGTCAATCCGGGATTAGGATGGGAGGAAAAAGCAGAATGGAATATCGGTTTGGATTATGCATTCTTCAACAACCGTCTGTATGGTAAATTCGATTACTATCGCCGTAAAATCAACGGTATGTTGTATAATGTAAACGTTCCGCAACCTCCATATCCAAATGGTACGCAATGGCAAAACATTGGTGAAATGGAAAGTAAAGGTTGGGAATTTGAAGTAGGTGGCGATATCATACAGACCAAGGATTTCACTTGGACATCCAACTTAAACTTAAGTCATAACTCCGGAAAGATCCTTTCAATGTGGGGAGATGGTACATACATCAATGGTAATACATTTGATGAACCAGGATGGCCAGGAGAAGCATCTCGTATTCAAGACGGTGCAGAAATCGGAGCGTTCTATATCTGGAAATTCGCAGGATTTGATGAAGATGGTAACTTCTTACTGTATAATAAAGAAGGAGAAGTTATTCCTGCTTCAGAAAAGACTGATAACGATAAGCAATATATCGGGAACTACCTGCCTAAAGTAATTATGGGTTGGAATAACTCATTCCGCTATAAGAACTTTGATTTGGGTATCAACATGAGAAGCTGGATAGGCTTTGATGTTTACAATACATTCCCCATGTATTTAGGTATTCAAGGACAAAACGGAGCCGGACAATGGAATCTGTGGAAACCGGCCTTAGAAGACGAACGATACAACAAGATCCGTGGTGTAAAACAATTGTGTGACTACTTCCTGGAAGATGGTTCTTTCTTGAAGATTGATGCTATCACCTTGGGTTATACGTTGTCTCTAAAGCAATATACAAAATGGGCAGATCGACTTCGTGTATATGGAACAATCGGTAACGTAGCAACCATTACTGGATATTCAGGATATAATCCAGAAATTGATATTACTGGCTGGGCTAACGGTGTAGATAAAGTTTGGGATTGTAACCCAATTGTCCGTACATATACATTAGGTATCCAAGTTTCATTTTAAACAACTCTAATAGACATGAAAATTAATAATATAAAAAACTGTTTACTGGCAGGAGTTTCTTGTTTACTGTTTGCTACTTCATGTAATGTAGATCCGACATTCTATTCACAAGTAGTACCTGATACTTATTATACAAACTCTGATGCCGTTTGGTCACGATTTAATCGTCCGTTTACCCATTGGCGCTGGTGGGTAGCCCATAATGATACTCGTATCCGTTTAACTGAACTAGGTACAGATGAAATGTGTGTACCGACAAGAGGTAACGACTGGTTTGATGGCGCCGTTTATCAGAATTTACACCATCATCATTTTACAGATGATATGTCACCGGTAAAGGATGGTTGGGATCTGACAACCATGGGTGCAGCTCAAGCCTGGAGTGCAAAAGAAGACTTGGAAGCTGTTGATTTCGAGAAAGTAGGTCTGACAGAAGAAGACAGAAGTTCTATGTTGAATCAGCTAAATGTATTAGTAGCCTGCTTCTACTTAGACGGACTTGACTTATTTGGTGGTATGCCTTTATACACATCAACCAAGGAAGATGTTAAAGGCCGTTCTACAGATTTAGAAACATTCCAATATATTGATTCATTATTAGATGTAGCAATGCCGAACTTGCCTGTAAAAACCGTTTTAGGCGAACAGGAAACGAACATTATTCACCAGGCTGTCGCTGCTGCATTAAAAGTGCGTCTTTACTTCAACGCTGAATCGTATATTGGAAAACCGATGTACGAAGAAACAGCTCAGTTATGCCAAGACATCATTGACGGTAAATATGGTGAATATGCATTAGCAAATAACTTTACAGAAGTTTTCGGATGGGGAAATGAAACTTGCCCGGAAATTATCTGGACAGTTCCCAGTGAAAATGCGAAAGGTGAAACAGATGGTGGTTTGACAGCCTTCACTTTACCTTACAACTTCTATCAATACTTAGGAGGATTACAGGATGCTGGTGGTAACAACGGATTGTGTTTAAATCCAAGTCGCGACCCCGAAGGAAATCTATACAACTTCAAAGTCGGTAATCCGTATGAAACATTCAACGATAAAGATATTCGTAAGCAACTGTATGTTTATGAAGGAGGTAAAAAATATCGTGGTATGTTCATCGTTGGAGAACTTCAAAACCCAGATTTCCCTGAATATAAATGTCTGGGAGGACGTGAATATACAGGAGAAGTATTGAATGTTGTCGACCAAATTGCTCCATTAAGCCGTTTAGGTGTTGATTACAACAGTTATGCGGATATGCCTTCTACAATTGCTGACGCTGAAGAAAACTCTGGTGTACGTGTATTGAAAATCAGCCCGCTGCCTAATCAGGACGAATACAAAGAACGTTTCAATCCGGATTGTCCTTTTATCCGTTTGGCTGAAATCTACTACACTTTGGCAGAATGTAAAATGCGTTTAGGAGACAAACAAGGTGCTGCTGACATCATCAACTCAATTCGTAAGCGTAATTTCGAAGGTGGTAATGATCCAGATCCTGTAACTGTAGCTAATTTGGATAAATACAGAATGCTGAAAGAATGGATGCAGGAATTTGTACGCGAAGGTCGTCGTCGTACAGACTTGATCCGTTGGGGTGCTTACGTTACTGAAGACTGGTGGGATCACAAAGCAACTAACGATACGAAATATAATCGTTATCCGCTTCACTACTCAAGCATCAGTGCAAACCCATTACTGGAACAGAATCCTGGTTATTAATCAAAATAATAAGGTAAGAATTATTGAGAAGAAGAGGGCTTTTACAACCCTCTTCTTTTCTTATAAGAGGATATGAAACTGAAATAATTTGACAAGATGAATTGGAAACAAACATTATTTTGGGCTATAACAGCAGCTTTGGTATATTACTTTTTCCTCGCCTTCGGTGTTTTTCTTTTTCAACAGCAGGAAGAAAGTCAACTGTTCATTCCCCAATGGTGGCAAATCAAGGACGAACTATTTAAACCTGGAGGATTCTGTGCTATTGCCGGACAGTTTGTTATCCAATATTACCGAATGCCCTTATTGGCCATTACCATCCAAATGATTCTTATCATTGGATGCGGACTCAGTTTCTACCATTTACTGCAGAAAATCAAACCAGCCGGTTATCATTTGATACTCGCCGTTTTTCCTTTACTTCTACTCCTCAAAATGAGTATCCGCAGTAATTACTTGGTTGATGGAACAATAGCTTTATTTATCTTCCATCTGTCTCTTCTGCCCTTAACACGTATCAACCGACCAAAGACAATTGCCCTATACGGTATTCTATCCACCATACTAGTCTTCCTATTTACGGGATTATTAGCCATCTGTTATGCTGTCATCTATATGCTGACAGCAGCTGTACTATACCCGACTTACAAACAAAAGCTGCAAGGTTTGTGGAGCCTGATTCCAGCAATGGTTTTCTTATTATTCTATGAATCATTCAACATTCCTGTATCTTTGTTGGAAGGCTTCAAGCCTGAATCATATTTGGAGATACAATTGCTTCCCCATTATTTCATCTACTATGTGTGGCTGCAATACTCGCTTCTCCTTGTAGGGGTCTTACTTATTGCTTTTCTGCTCTCTTTTATCCCCGCACAGAAAGCAAGCGTAAAAATAATTCTTAACTGTTGTTGCTGCATACCCACGTTGCTATTTGGAAGGTATTGTATGCCAGATTCATTGGACATGCAAAACCGAATGACAGACGAACTTGCTTATTTAACTCGGGAAAAACAATGGGATACCATCATCAACCGATATAAAGGGAAACCCATACAAGATTATATCAGTCTCAACTATTTAAACATGTCGTTAGCTCAAAAGGGAGTATTAGCCGAAAACATGTTTGCCTTCGATCAGAAAGGCGCCAAAAGTCTGGTTGCCCCTTGGAATCAAAGCCTTTATATGGACAAATTACTCTGCGACATTCATTTTATGATTGGAGACCTATCTTTAGCAGAGAGTTATGCCATGGACGGATTTACCCAATCCAAACGAAAAGGAAGTGCCCGCATGATGCAACGGCTGGTACAAATCAGCCTATTAAGAGGAGAAAAAGAGGTGGCTAAAAACTATATAGACCTCTTATCCCAAATGCCATTTTATAAAGAATGGGCGCAACAATATGCAGTTTATTTACGAGATCCGGAGAAAATGCAAGAAGAGCCGGAATTAAAACATAAAAGAATGCCGCAACAGCAACAAGACTTATTACTTTCCCTAATGTCTACAGATTCTCTATGGGCCTCGTATGATATATCTAACCGTATTGGTTGGGAATATAAAGGTTGCTATTACCTACTAGACAAACAGATGGATAAATTCCGTCAATATTTAACAGACACAACCTATCCGAATAATCAACCATGGCCCAGACATTATCAGGAAGCCTGGTTAATTCAGGAAGAGGCAGACAGTACCTTAACCGGAAAGATTCAGGTCCAACCGGATATCCGGAAATCATACCAGCGGCTGAAACAACTGATGAACAGCCATTCTCAAAGTCAGAATATGCAGGCTATCTACCAAGAATTCGGACACACCTATTGGTTCTACTATTATTTCAAACAATTCAAAAGTCAGAAATAATCATGAAAGCTTATTCTTTACTCAGCATATTACTCATCTGTTTTACACAAACAGCTTGCGATATTAAACTACCGGAACAGGTTCAAGCCGGAGATGTCCAATTATTTCCCGACTACGAATCGGTTACAATACCCGTCAATATAGCACCTCTCAACTTCCGGCTTCCATCTGCTGATATGGAAGGTATAACCCTGTTGAAAAGTCCGAACAAAGAGTTAAAAGTAAAAGCAGACAAAGGAGTTTTCAACATCCCGGTATCCGACTGGAAAGACTTGTTGCATGATGCAAAAGGGAAAGAAATTCAAGCAAGTATATTCTTTAAAGAAGAGACAAACAGCTGGAAAAGAAAAGATTTTCCTATTTATATATCTGCTGATTCCATCGATTCTTACCTGACTTATCGCCGGATATTTCCAGGATATCGGATGTGGAATGAGATGGGGATTTATCAACGATGTGTTGAAAACTTTGTTGAAAAACCGGTTCTTACCAACCAATACACAAACAACAGCTGTATGAATTGTCACTCATTCTGCCAACAGAACGGAGAGAAATGGTTATTTCATCAACGGGCATATTATAATGGTACGTATCTGGTAGAAAATGATCAGATAAAGAAAATCACCTTAGAAAAAGACGGACAGGCATCAGCCTTTGTCTATCCTTATTGGCATCCCAGCGGAAAATACGTTGCTTTTTCGACCAATGAAACACACCAAGATTTCCATTATGCCGATCCCAATCGGATTGAAGTCTATGATGAAAGCTCAGACATTGTCATCTATGATCTGGAAAAAGAAAGGGCATACAGTGTTCCTTGGCTTGCTTCGTCCAAATATTTCGAGACATTCCCCACCTTTACCCCAGACGGGAAATCACTGATTTACTGTTCTGCGGATTCGGTTACTATGCCTGATCAATACAGGAATGTCAAATATAATTTACTGAAAGTATCTTTTCAGCCTGAAACCGGAGAAATCGGAAATCAGATTGACACTTTGTATAATGCCCGGAAAGAAGGACGAAGTATTAAATTCCCCCGGGTTTCTCCAGACGGGAAATATCTTTTATACACTATTTCCGACTATGGTAATTTTTCCATCTGGCATAAAGATGCAGACCTTCGTCTGTTACATCTGGACACATTCGAAACAGACAGTCTTACAACAATTAACAGCTCGGATGTAGAAAGTTATCATTCGTGGAGCAGTAACGGACACTGGATTGTTTTTTCCAGCCGCCGTCTGGATGGATTGTTCACACGCCCGTTTATCGCACACATTGATGCAGCAGGGAAGGTAAGCAAACCTTTTCTGCTTCCACAGCAATCTCCAGACTACTACGGTAATTCGTTGTTTTCATTCAACATACCCGAATTTTCCAAAACACCTATCCGTATGTCTCAGAAAAAGCTGGTTCATGCCTCCAAAGAAACAGAAGCCCAAGTAATCAAGTTGGTCTATACACAAGATTAATTCTACAAGAGAAGTAGCAAAAATCGGAGATAAGATCCATCCGAATCCTTTCCCCTTTAGAATTTTTCATTGAATATATGAGGTATTTATCTGATTAAAACACTACATTTGCGCCGCATAAATAGTTTGTAAAATAAAAACATGGATAAAGTTAGCTACGCACTTGGATTAAGCATTGGAAATAATTTCCAGAACTCAGGGATCAAAGATCTGCAAGTTGAAGACTTCATTAAGGGTCTGACAGATGTTATGGAAGAAAAACAACCGGCCATTACATACGATGAAGCCAAGGAAGTCATCAACGAATATTTCATCAAACTGCAGAAAGAGAAGATGGAAATCAACAAAAAGGCAGGAGAAGAATTCTTACATATCAACAAAGGAAGAGCGGGTGTAGTAGAATTACCAAGCGGACTTCAGTATCAGGTACTGAAACAAGGTAATGGAGCGAAACCGTCAGCAACCGACAAAGTAAAATGCCACTATCATGGAACTTTGATTAACGGTACTGTATTCGACAGTTCTGTACAACGCGGACAGCCTGCTGTATTCGGTGTTAACCAAGTTATTCCTGGTTGGGTAGAAGCCTTGCAGTTAATGCCGGTAGGATCAAAATGGCGTTTGTTCATTCCTTCTAATCTGGCTTACGGAGAACATGGAGCCGGTGAAATGATTGAACCGAACAGTACGTTGATCTTCGACGTTGAACTGCTAGATATCGTCAAGTAATAATAAATTTATAACATAAATATACAATGAAAAAAGTAAATGTTTTGGCTGCAGCATCTGCAGTCGTATTGGGTCTTGCTGCTACTTCTTGCGATTCAAAGCAGAATGTCAGCTTGAGCAATGATGTAGATAGCGTCAGCTATGCAATTGGTGTGAGCACAGGTGCTGGTTACAAAGAGAATCTGAAAACTTTACCGGGTGGTGAAGCTAACGTAGATGCTTTAATCGCTGGTTTTGTAGAAGCTATCAAAGGTGATTCAACCAAGATGACTCCTGAAAAGGCTCGTGAATATATGCAGACTTATTTTGTTCAGGCATCTGCAAAAGAAGCTAAGAAAAACAAAGAAGAAGGTGAAAAATTCTTGGCTGAAAACAAGACAAAAAGTGGTGTTATCACAACTGAAAGCGGTTTGCAATACCAAGTCATCACAGAAGGAACAGGTGCTAAACCGACAGAAAAGGATCGTGTAAAAGTACACTATACTGGAACATTATTGGATGGAACTAAGTTCGACAGCTCTGTTGATCGTGGCGAACCTGCAGAATTTGGTGTCAACCAAGTAATCAAAGGTTGGACAGAAGGATTGCAGTTGATGCCGGTAGGTTCTAAATATATTTTCTGGATTCCGTCAGAATTGGCATACGGAGAACGTGCAGCAGGTCCAGAAATCAAACCGAACAGCGTCTTGAAATTCGAAGTAGAATTATTAGATATCGTAAAATAAATCATTGACATAGCATCGTTCTTATACAACGATACGCGTCTTTTCATAAAAAAGCAGGGAAAAGCATGTTGTAAAGCAGTTTTTCCCTGCTTTTTTATTATTTCACGACTTTTTTCTTTCAAAATGCTCATTTTTCAAAATAAAATACATATTTTTGATACGGTAAAAACATTCTTGAATATATTAATCATTTCAGTATATGGAAAAAATAGATAAACTAGATCATCAGATCCTGAATATTATTTCAAAGAACGCCCGTATTCCGTTCAAGGATGTGGCAGAAGAATGCGGAGTATCACGTGCAGCCATTCATCAACGTGTACAACGTCTGATCGATATGAATGTTATCGTCGGATCAGGATACCACATTAATCCCAAAATTCTGGGATATAATACATGTACTTACATCGGTGTAAAACTGGAAAGAGGCTCTATGTATAAAGATGTTGTGCCTGAATTGGAAAAGATTCCGGAAGTAGTAGAATGCCACTTTACAACAGGTCCGTACACGATGTTGGTTAAATTGTACGCCCGCGACAATGAACATTTGATGGAATTATTAAACTCTAAAATTCAGGAAATTCCTGGCGTAACAGCAACAGAAACATTGATCTCTTTGCGTCAGAACATCAAACGAGAAATACCTATCTGTAAAAAGATGGATGAATAAAATTTAAGTGGATGCATTTTTCAGGCCTCCACAAGATGAAATTCAGCACACAAAAGCTCAAAGGAAACTTGTACAGTGTCTTTTCTTTGAGCTTTTGTGTGTATCTCTTTATAAGGATCTTTAGAAACGTATGAAATATTGGTTGCTACTTTTATATCTCTTCGCCTCTACCCTTTCGTGGAGTGAAAATACCTATTATCGGTTTCGTGTTTACCTCAAAAACAAAGGAAATCAAATCTATCATATCCATCAGCCGGAAGCTTTTCTTTCAGAAGCGGCACTCGCACGGCGAAATCAACAACACATTCCCATTTCTGAATCAGACCTGCCCATCTCTGCGGCCTACAAACAGCAATTAACCAATAGTGGTTGTACGCTTATTACAGAAAGCCGCTGGTTATCAACCGTAGTCGTAGAATATCCGGATAGCAGTCTGGTGGAGAATTTAAAGCAGATAGCATTTGTCGATTCTGTGTGTTGGGTATGGAAAGGTAAACACATTCCCTGGCAAGATCCGACAAGTACAGAAGCTTTATCCACAGACGCTGAACCTCTTCGCAATCCATACGGTTATGCGCAGAAACAAATCCGCATGATGAAAGGAGACAAACTGCACAAACAGGGATTCAAAGGGGAAGGAATGCGTATCGCCGTAATTGATGCAGGATTCACGGATGTCAACCGAATCGAAGCGTTCGCCTCTACCCATATTGCCGGAACCCGCAACATGGTATATCCAGGGGAAACGGTTTATGCCAGCGATGAACACGGAACAAAAGTATTATCTTGCCTAGCAGCCAATTTACCGGGTATTATGATCGGCACAGCTCCTGAAGCAACCTATTGGTTAATCAAGAGCGAAGATTCTCACGGAGAATCACCCATCGAACAAGATTACTGGGCAGCAGCCGTAGAATATGCCGACAGTGTCGGAGCCTATATCATAACCTCTTCATTAGGTTATTTTGACTTTGACGAACCGGCTACTGATTATACACACGATGACCTGACGGGTAAGACAGCATTTATTTCTCAAGCGGCACAGATTGCTGCAGAAAAAGGATTGCTGGTCTTTTCGAGTGCCGGCAATGAAGGTAATACCCGATGGGAAAAGATTACCGTTCCGGCTGATACACCGGATATTCTGACCGTCGGAGCCGTAACGGAAAAACGGGAAAGAAGCGGATTCAGTTCCATAGGTCCTACGGCTGATGGCCGAATAAAACCAGATGTCGCAGCAATGGGAACGAATTGTTATGTTATTGAACCTGGAGGTTTCATCCGGCAAGCCAACGGAACTTCGTTTGCCACCCCTATTCTGGCCGGCCTGGGGGCTTGTTTATGGCAAGCGCTTCCTCATCTGAATGCTGCTGAAATCCGGGTACTGATCAAGCAGTATGCGTCACAAGCCAAACAACCGGATAATCAATTGGGATATGGTATCCCCAATATATACAAATCCTATAAAGCAGGGTTAAAAAATGGAAACAAACGGAGATGATAAAACGATCTTTACCTTATCCGAACTGACCGGAGCTGTTCGGGATACACTGGAAGCTACTTTCCCGGAAACGTACTGGGTTCGGGCCGAGACAAGTGATGTCCGTGTCAATGCAGCCTCAGGACATTGTTATCTGGAATTTATAGAGAAGAATCCGAAAACCAATCAGCTGGTGGCTAAAGCCCGCGGTTCCATCTGGGCTAAGGTATTCCGAATGCTGAAGCCTTATTTTGAGATGGAAACCGGACAGACATTCACTTCTGGACTGAAGGTATTGGTAAAAGTGACCATTGAGTTCCACGAATTATATGGATTCAGTCTGAATGTGGTTGACATTGATCCGACTTATACGATCGGAGATATGGCCCGTAAGCGACAAGAGATTATCCGTCAGTTACAAGCCGACGGAGTTTTCACGCTTAACAAAGAACTTACATTTCCGGACTTTCCTAACCGGATTGCCGTTATTACATCTCCTACGGCTGCCGGATATGAGGATTTTCTGAATCAGCTATTGCATAATCAGGCGGGGTATCCCTTTTATCCGAAACTATTTCCCGCGCTGATGCAAGGAGAAAAAACGGAAGAATCGGTTATTGCTGCTCTCGAACGCATTGATGCCTGCCGGGAATATTTTGATGTTGTGGTCATCATCCGTGGCGGTGGTGCGACTTCTGATCTGAGCAGTTTTGACTCGTATCTACTGGCAGCTCATTGTGCCCAGTTTCCGCTACCGATTATTACCGGAATAGGTCACGAACGGGATGATACAATCGTGGACTTAGTAGCACATACACGACTCAAAACGCCAACTGCGGTAGCCGCTTTTCTGATTCATTGTCTAGATCAGCAAGCCGCTACATTAAACGATTTGGAAGAACTATTCACGCAGGAAGTCAGAGGTTGGCTAAAAGAAGAATCTTACACCTTACAACAGATCGGCTCCCGTTTTCCCATGTTGGTTAAGAACCGACTCGAAAAGAATTTATCAATCCTACATGTCCTGACAGCCCAATTGCCCGGTATCATCCAGCAATCCGTCAACCGGGAAGGATCAAACCTGGTACAAATGAAACAACGCATACGGGTAGCAACAGACAGTCGCTTTACGCATGAAATACGTTTTCTGGAGCTGAAAGAGCAATTCATCCGTATGGCTTCTCCGGAGTATATTCTACAACGGGGATATAGCTTGACATTGCAAAATGGAAAGATCGTCAAGACAGTCAAGGATATTCAGGAAAACGAACCGCTGACTACCCGTTTTATGGATGGAGAAGTCGTAGCAGATATCCGGCAAATAAAGAAAAAGAAATAAACTATATAACATTTACAGGCATATGGCAAAGAAAGCAGAATCATACAACGAAGCCATCGACAAGTTACGTCGTATCGTAGCAGATATCGAACGGGGAGATTTAGACGTGGATTGTTTACTGGACAATGTAAAAGAAGCCACCCGTCTGATTAAGCTCTGCAAAGACAAACTGTATAAAGTAGATGAAGAAGTAAAGAAAGTATTGGAGGAACTGGAATCATGAAAAGATATGTCATCATTGTTGCTGGCGGAAAAGGTCTGCGCATGGGTGGAGATTTACCCAAGCAGTTCATTCCAATGGCAGGAAAACCAGTGCTTATGCATACCGTCGAAAAGTTTTGGATGTGGGACAATCAGATAAATATCATTCTTGTTCTACCCATTGCCCACCAAGCATATTGGAAGATGCTCTGTAAGGAAATCGGATGCAAGGCTCCTCATCGGATTGTCAATGGAGGAGAAACCCGTTTTCATTCTGTACAGAACGGACTGAATGCGATTCGGGAAGAAATAGAAGCTTCCGGCGAAAAAGCCTTGATCGCTGTACACGACGGTGTCCGTCCATTTGTATCTCCGGAAGTAATCTCTGCCTGTTTCACCCAAGTCGAAGAAACGGGTGCTGTCGTTCCTGCCCTGCCGATGATTGATTCTCTCCGGATGAAACAGACCGACGGGAGTAGTTGTCCGGTAGATCGTTCGCTGTATTATGCCGTTCATACGCCTCAGGTATTTACATCCGACACGCTGCTAAATGCGTATCAACAACCTTATACGGATACTTTTACCGATGATGCCTCGGTAGTTGAGGCTGCCGGTTTCCGGGTAACTATGGTTTTATCGAACCGGGAAAATATAAAGATCACGACCCCATTCGATCTGACTATCGCCCGTGCCTTATTCCAGGAGTAAAATGCTAACACGAAAGATGTTGCAAGTCATTTCAAATGCAACGAGAAACGAAAACGATCCTCCTGAGAATCCAACAGGAAACTCACGAGAATCGTTTTTCATTCCTTCTGTAAATCTTTTTTACTGCTGATTACGCATCAAAGCATATTCGAATAAAGCTTCTCCGGTTTTCCCTTCATAATACAATCCGGGACGGGCAACCCGATCCCATTGCACCAGATCAGCATTTTGGACTTTCTGCTTAATCTGTGTCCAATCCTTACCATTCAGACTGTAAAAGAAAGCATACTGACAACCCGCTTTTACTTGTAAACACAGATAAACTGGCGTTTCGCCTCTTTCCGGTATGGGAAGAATAACCGGAGCGGCCAACGGAGTTTCTTTTCCATCTTTCCGTAAAGATAGTTCCAGTTGATTATTCCGACAAGTAATTGATAACAGATTCCTATCATCACCATACATAGTTATACCTTTGCGAGCTTCATTCTGATTCAGGAGAACCGTTTCAAATGTATAATCGGCCGCTACCGGACGCAAACACAAAGCAGTACCTGCCCCAGCATCTGCTTTCGGTTCTCCGCTTAAAGACAGGCGGCCTCCAAACAACTGGATATGAGGTGTGGCAAACGGATAATTCCAAGTCCATTCCACCCGCAAGCGGTCTGAAGTAAAATCATCATAGAAATCAGGAAGCGGTTGTTGCACATGTCCTGCCAACGGTAACGGATGCTCCGTGGAAGCTGTTTCACCTTCCTTGAAATGCAACCAGGCATCATCCCCCAATACCAGCTCCTGCAGAATCGGCTGACGCCCCATGAAGAAATCTTCCCCCGGGAAATAAGCATGACAAAGATAATACATCCGTCCGTCGGGCGTTGTGGTTACCGTTCCATGTCCGCATGACTGAATCTCATCCCCACCATGTAAAATCGGATTTCCTTCGTATTTCTCATACGGCCCCTGCAATGATTTGGAACGGGCTACAGATACCGCATAATCACTTTTCGGACCACAGCAACCATTCACCGCATAGATCAGATAATAATAATCTCCCAGTTTCAGCCAGTGTTGCCCTTCCATCCCTCGCCTTTCCTCATCTTTCAACAACGAAAAAGGCTCACCTTCTAATCTTAATCCATCAGCAGACAATTTGCAACCCAGCAATTCGATCGGACGATCGTCCAATCCATAAGCCTTCCAAGAAATATAGAGTTGCCCTTCATCCTCCAGGATAAAGGCATCAATGGCTTCTGTTCCGTATTCAACAACAACTCCATGATCTGTATAAGGTCCGGACGGTGTATCAGAAGTGGCTACACCGATATAGGAAACCCCATCCGATTTCCGACGAGCCGTATAATACACATAATACGTTCCCCGATAATAGAATAACTCTGGTGCCCAGAAAGAAGATTTCGTCCAAGCAGGCTGCTCTTCAAACAAATGCCCGATCTGTCGCCAGTTCACCAGATCATACGATTGGAATAAAGGATAAAAGGGAGCCCATTCAGAGGATGTCCCGGCAGCATAATATACATCACCAGCCCGAATAATCGTAGGATCGGCAACATCTCCCGGTATCACCGGATTAGAATAAGTAACAGTAGACTGGGCAGACAAAGAGCAACAAGCCAGCCCGATGCAGAAAGATAAAAACAGTCTTTTCATGCCTAATAGATTTGAGAATATATATAAACAAAAAAATCACTTACGAAAAACTCGCAAGTGATTCAATAAATAAAAGTGGTCCCACTTGGGCTTGAACCAAGGACTCCCTGATTATGAGTCAGGTGCTCTAACCAACTGAGCTATAGGACCAGTCTTTCAAAGAACATGTGTTCTGAAATCGGGTGCAATATTACGACTTATTCTTGACATACGCAAATATTGCACCCACATTTTTTATTAACAGATTGTTGAAAACTCTGTTTATTTCTATTTTTCAGCAGATTCAGATCCGGCAAATTCCATCAGATAAGCTTTGATGAAACCGTCGATCTTTCCATCCATCACACCTGTTACGTCGGAAGTTTGGTAATTAGTCCGATGATCTTTCACCCGACGGTCATCAAACACGTAACTGCGGATTTGTGATCCCCATTCGATCTTCTTCTTTCCAGCTTCGACCTTTTCCTGTTCAGCCATCCGGTGTTTTAATTCCTTATCATACAAGATAGAACGCAACTGACGCATGGCATTCTCTCGGTTTTTCGGCTGATCTCGGGTTTCCGTATTCTCAATCAAGATTTCTTCTTCCTCACCGGTATAAGGATCTTTGAATTGATAACGCAAACGAACTCCAGACTCTACCTTATTCACATTCTGACCTCCGGCTCCACCCGAACGGAAAGTATCCCATGAAATAGCAGCCTGATCAATCTTCACTTCAATAGAATCGTCAACCAATGGAGTTACGAACACCGAAGCAAATGAAGTCATTCGTTTTCCTTGCGCATTATATGGTGAAACACGAACCAAGCGATGAACTCCGTTCTCACTCTTCAAATACCCATACGCATAATCACCTTCGATATTGATTGTCGCCGTTTTGATGCCAGCTTCATCTCCGTCCTGGTAGTTGGCAATAGAAATCTTATATCCATTTGCCTCTGCCCAACGAGTGTACATACGATACAACATGGATGCCCAGTCCTGACTTTCTGTTCCACCGGCACCTGAATTGATCTTCAATACACAACTCATCTGGTCGGCTTCATCCCGAAGCATATTGCGGAACTCCAAGTTCTCAATCAGCTCGATTGCCTTGGCATAATTGGCATCCAGCTCTTCTTCAGAGACGATTCCTTCTTTCACATATTCATAAGCCAACTGAACCTCATCGGCAGCCGCCTTCACATCGTTATACAATTCGATCCATTTCTTCAAGTCTTTCACTTTCTTCATCTGAGCTTCAGCCCGTTTGGCATCTTCCCAGAAAGCAGGATCCTGTGTACGTAATTCTTCTTCTTCTAATTGAATGGACTTACCATCAATGTCAAAGATACCCCCTCAGCGCTTGCTCGCGCTCCAACACGTCATGTAGTTGGTCTGATGTAATCATAAATAATAGAATTGTTTAAGTGTTTAGAGGTGCAAAGATACGAATTTCCTTGGATAATACAGCATCATAACAACAGGCGCTTGCGGTATTCGCGCGGAGAACAGTGCAGTAATCGTGTGAAAAGACGGGAAAATTGGGATAAGTCCGGAATACCCACTTTATCGGCTATCGCGGAAATAGACAAATCAGATGTCAGCAAAAGTGTCTGTGCCCGCTGGATTCGCTTTTCAAGAATATACTCACAAGGCGGTAACCCCATCACCCGCTTAAATACCTTTGAGAAATGATCCGGTGTCAGACATGCCAGAGTTGCCAAATCCGTTACAAAGATCCGTTCCCCTAAATGCTGATGAATATATTGAATAACAGTATCCATCTTCTCACAAGAGTGAGTGCGTTCAACTCCGGAAAGACTTTCAGCGGTTATAAATCGGGAAAACAGTTGCAGGAGTATCCCATTGCTTTCCAACTCCTTGACAGGATTAATCTCAGGAAAAACTTCCTTACATTTGAACAGATTCTTTTGGTTATCATAAACTTTAGGATCAACAGAAGGTAATTTTCTATCCGGATTCAACTGAAAGAAACGCTGCATCAACAAATAGTCCAAATCAGTAGCCCGTTGTTTTAATTGCAATGCCGAAGATTGAAACAAGCTTCTCCCACCAACTATCTCATCTGTAAAGCATATATAATAATGTGTCATACGCTGTTCGCAGGTATAACTATGAAAGGTAAATTTAGGAATCAAGAACAAATCACCGGCCGAAAGTTCCATTCGTTGCCCACGGATATGAACAGCCGCATAGCCGTCAGTTACGAGATAGAGACGATTGAAAGGACTGATTACATCCTGAAAATTCCACCAAGTCCCCACAGAAACATAATCCGTATATAGTATAGATAAAGACTTTCTATTCAATAAATCCGTCTGTTGCATTTCTCCGTTTTTTGCAAACATAAGAATAAAACATCGAAAATCGCTGATTTTGTATAATTTTCCTCTTTTAATACCCTAAAATAAGCCCGATATATTCCCTACATTTGTCCAAAACAACATTAACTTACTAAATCTATATATAATGAAACGTATTCTTCTAAGCATGTCTTTGTGCTTGGGGCTGGGATATATTCCTTCTATCCTGGCTCAAGACGCATGGCAGGATTTGGTTCATCGGTTAACCTATTATTCACCACAAAGTTATAAATCAGCGATCTTGGATTTGCAAAAGCAATTTCCTAAGACTTATCAAGCAGACGCAGACTGGGAAAAGACCATACAGGAATTGGAAGCAAATCGGCAGGTCCTTATCGAGGGACTGAACAAACAAGATAAAAAAGCAGAGAAACAAGCTATCCAGTTATTAAAGAAACTGGACAAGAATCTGCTTGCTAATCCTCTTTTGGCCGGGAAGAAAATGGTTGCTATCCAACGACACTTAGGAGAAAAAGCACGTACAGCCATGAGTGGGGAATTAGGAATCGCTCCTTCCAACTTCCAGAACAATTCAGAGATATGGAATCCGAAAACGGGCTGGAATAATGAGTTTGTCAGTATTTCTGTACAGGATGGTAAAATCAAATCAACGGTTTTATACAAACCAGCAGATGGAATGATCGTTACCGATTCGGAGCCTTCGTTTGACGGAACTAAATTGATGTATTCGTCCATAGGTACTTCTGACCGTTGGCATTTGTTTGAATTGGATACGCAAACTGGTAAAACTCGGCAATTAACACCCGAATCTTACAAACATTTCGATTCTTTCGACGGATGTTATACTCCGGAAGGAAATTACATATTCTGTTCTACCGGAACCTTTTTAGGTTTGCCTTGTACCAACGGAGAAAATAAGATGTGCGGTTTGTTCACATACAATCCGACAACCGGACAAACCCGGCAATTGACATACGATCAGGATAGTAACTGGGGACCCGTAATGATGGAGAACGGAACCGTATTATACCAACGCTGGGAATATGCGGATATACCTCATTCCAACTCCCGTATTATGTTTACAATGAATCCGGACGGAACAACACAAACCTCCTTTTATGGTTCGAACTCTTATTTCCCGACGTCGTTCTTCAATGCTCGTCCTATTCCCAATCATCCATCTTGTATCGTAGGTGTTGCAACCGGACATCATAGTGTATCCAGAAGCGGACGGCTATTAGTCATCGATACACGTAAAGGCCGGCAGGAAGCTGATGGAGTAATTGCAGAAATTCCTTATGCAGGCAAGAAAGTGGAACCTTTGGTTCGCGACCGTCTGCCCGATGGCGTATGGCCTCAATTCCTACAGCCATTTCCATTAAACGAGAATTACTTTTTAGTATCCATGAAAGAAAGTCCGACCAGTTTATGGGGTCTGTATCTTGTGGACCGGTTTGATAACCGTACTCTTATTGCCGAACAGGAAGAAACCGCCTATCTGGAACCCGTTCTGTTGGAAGCCCGTAAGCAACCGATGGTTATTCCGAATCGGATTGATTTGAGTAAAAAGACTGCAACCGTTTTCCTTCAGGACATTTATCATGGTGATGGATTGAAAGGAATACCAAAAGGTACCGTGAAAAAACTGCGTATCGGTTCGTATGATTTCAGTCCGTTACGGCAAGGCGGTTTATTAGGAACGATTGGTATGGATGGTCCTTGGGATGTAAAACGGATTTTAGGAGAAGTCGATGTTGAAGAAGACGGTTCTGCCATGTTTACAATACCGGCCAATACGGCAATATTCATTCAACCGCTGGATGAAGAAGGGAAAGCTTTACAGCTGATGCGTAGCTGGCTGACCGGAATGCCGGCTGAGACCGTTTCTTGTATCGGTTGCCACGAAGATAAAAACACCATTCCTATTCCTAAAATGACGATTGCTTCAAAGAAGGAGCCTCAACAAATACGGAAATGGTATGGTGAAGAACGTGGCTTCAGTTACCGGCACGAAGTACAACCAGTATTAGATAAGTATTGTATTTGTTGCCATAACCAAGAAAACCGTCCTGACAAACCTTATTTAAAAGGTGATAAATGGATTACAGACTGGACTTCACGTATCAGTGGACGTGCTGGAGAAGATTACGGAGGTCATTTCACATTATCGTATGCAAACCTGCACCGATATGTTCGTCGTCCGGGAATTGAAAGCGACATGCACATGTTAGTACCGATGGACGTTCATGCCGACCAGACAGAACTGATGCAAATCTTGCAGAAAGGACATTATAATGTAAAACTGGATCAGGAAGCCATCGAAAAGTTATCTTGTTGGATCGACTTCAACGCGCCGTTCCATGGTCGTCGTTCTGATATTCCGAACTATCCGAATACCGAAGAAAGTCATAAATTGCGGGCATTATACCGGGAAATGTTCGGTGCTCCGGAGATCAAAACAGAATGGCTGCCGGAAATTCCACAGAATATCGAACCTGTGCGACCTGCGCCTTTACAAGTAGAAGTAGGTGACACAGCTTTGGAGAAATGGCCGCTATATGATCCGATAAAAACAGCTTACAGTAGTTGGGGTAACGCACAATGGGCTCAAATCGGATTAGGAAACTTCCAAAAGACAATCGACTTGGGAAATGGTATCAAATTAGAATTGGTGAAAATTCCGGCAGGTTCGTTTATCATGGGTAGCCAACGGCATCCGGATGAAATGCCTCAGACAATTACAAAGATTGACAAGCCATTCTGGATTGGTCGTTTTGAGATTACAAATGAACAGTATCGGGCATTCAATCCTCAACATGACAGCCGCGACGAACACCGGCATGGTTACCAGTTCGGACGACGTGGATATTCTATGAATGGAGACAATCAGCCGGCAGTCCGTATCTCTTGGAAAGAAGCCATGGAATACTGTCAATGGTTATCCGAAAAAACAGGTATGAAGTTCACGTTACCAACCGAAGCACAATGGGAATGGGCGTGCCGTTCCGGTAGTAATACAGCATTCTGGTTTGGTGATTTGAAGAGTGATTTCTCATCATACGCTAACTTAGGTGATATCAAACTGAAAGAATTTGCGGCATGTACAGCTTATAAATTCTATGAAAGTGCAGAGATTATCCAGAATCCGAATAAATATGACGACTGGATTCCGCGCGATACGACTTATAATGATGGTGGTTTCATCTCTGAATCCGTAGGAAGATACATTCGCAGTCCGTGGGATCTTTTCGACATGCACGGTAATGTTTGGGAATGGACCCGATCTGTTTATCAACCTTATCCGTATCAAGAGAACGACGGAAGAAATGATCCTCAAGCAGGAAAAGGGAAACGTGTAGTTAGAGGTGGTTCGTGGTACGACCGGCCATATCGGGCTACATCTTCTTTCCGCTTGCCATACCGCGATTATCAGAAAGTATATAATGTAGGATTCAGAGTCGTGATGGAGGAAGATTAAGCATGAAAATATGGGGAGTGAATTTTCTTTTGTACTGTCTGTTATTATTTCCATCCTGCGATGACAAGCAGGAAAAGTTACTTGTTTCCGGCTGTGGCTGGAAACAAGTTTCTATTCTTGACAAAGCCAGCGGTAAAATCGAATGGACACATCCGTTACAGCCGGGCGAAGATTGTAATGATGTTGAATTGACGACCGAAGGAAACATCTTGTATGCCTATACAACCGGCGCCAGACTGATCAACCGCCAGCAAGAGGTCCTCTGGGATTTCAAAGCAGACGAAAAAGAAGAACTTTATACAGCCACACAACTAACCGACGGGAAATATCTATTAGCCCTATGCGGGCATCCGTCTCGAATCATCGAGCTGTCGGCGGACGGCAAACCTATTTATGAATTAACATTCGATACCTCGATCGCCGATATTCACAGTCAATTCAGGCAGATCGTTAAGACACCAGAAAACACGTATCTAATCCCTCTCATGGGACGTGGAGAAGTTATTGAAATGAGTCGTCAAGGAGAAGTACTCAAACGAATACCTTGCGGCGGAACACCTTTTTCTGTTCAAATTCTGACCAACGGGAATTGGTTGGTTTCGTGTGGAGATGGACATAAACTGGAAGAATTGAACCCTCGTACAGGTCAGTCAGATCGTACTGTCCAGTCCGGACAACTGGAAGGTGATCCGCTTTTGTTCGTAGCCGAAGCCATTCGTTATCCGAATGGAAATACGCTTATCAGCAATTGGAACGGACACACAAACGACAAAACACAGCCACTTCTCCTCGAAATAGACAGTTTGAATTATACCGTTTGGGAATTACCACATAATCCGGAGATTGTCAATATTTCGACAGTCTATTCTTTCTTTGAATAACACGCAAACTAATTCGGCAGCCACCTATCCACGGTGACTGCTGTTCTTTTTATGCCATTAAATCAGGAAACATTCCTATATGCGATTTCGTTTGATTGACATATACGTTATTTCATTCCATAGAAAAGGTTATCTAATGTTATGTTTCAATCATGTTTTTTACATAAAAATCAAGACAGACATAAAACAGGTAATAATAATTATCTATTTTCAAGCAAAAAAACTATCTTTGTAAAAATCGAGAAGATTATGAACAATAATAAAAAAATCATTATACGATCCATTCGTGAAACACTGAAGGATATACTTCCTGCTGGAGGAAAAGCTATCCTTTTCGGTTCACAAGCCCGTGATGAAGCTCGTGAAGATTCAGATTGGGACATCCTTATACTCTTAGATAAAACAAGAATAGAGGCAAATGATTATGATACCATTTCGTATCCATTAAGAGAATTAGGATGGAAGTTAAAGGCTTGCATAAATCCTGTTATGTACACGATGAAAGATTGGTTAAAATACAGTTTTTCTCCTTTTTATCACAATGTAACTAAAGACGGTATAGAATTGATATGACAATGAATGCAGATGACATAAAGGCAATTGTTTACTATCGCAAGCAGAAAGCCCATCAAACATTACAAGAAGCAGAGGAGATGATCCAGTCTGCTCATTGGAATTTAGCTATTCAGCGTTTATATTATGCTGCATTTTATATGGCATCTGCTTTATTGATAAAAAATAGAATTACAGCTCAAACACATAATGGAGTGGTTGCTCAACTTGGTCTGCATTTTATTTCAACCGGATTATTAAATAAAACAGAAGGACGTTTATACTCACGATTATTACAAAACCGAATAACGGGAGATTATAATGATTTCTTCGATTTTACAGAAGAAGATGCAAAAGAGCTATTAGAACCGACCAAACAGTTATTAGAAAAATTAGAATCATTAATAGATAATTAATCACAATCCTGAAAACAGAATGAATACAGAAAGTGATTAAATACGGATTAAAGTAAGAAAAAATACATCAATCCGTATTGACACTTAATAAATCCTCTCTTTATTCACTGGCCCCAACCGAACAAGTCGTTTTAATCGAATAATCCTTATCCAGTTTCTCCACCACAAAAGCTATTCTTTCTATGTAAACCTTCTCCGGTTCCGGATTATCAGAAACTACGTTTTCTGTATAAATAGAAAAATAAAGGATCTTTTCTTCCATATTTTTCGCCAACGAAAATTCACGCTTTTCATAGTCCTTAAAATCATAATAAGTACGGACCAGCAAAGTATATTTACTAAAATCTACTTTCAGATAATCCGGATAGGCTTGCAGAAAGGCTTCCGAAAAATAGTTTTTCACCTCATCTTCGGATTGAAAGGCTATCGTCTCCCAATTGATTTCATCAGCAGAAACCAATTTACTGCTATCCAACTGTGAACAATAAACCGGAAGTTCCTTCACTATCTCAATTCTTTCCGCATAAACAACAGGGTCATGCTGACAACCCGTCGTGGTTAATAGCACGCAACACAAAAGAACCAACCAATACATACACTGTTTCATCTCATCACTCCTCTCTGTTTTAATATTGTTTTTAATGATAAAACGCCTGATATTCCTGATTATTGTATCCCGGTCAAAGATCTTGTTGATTACGAAATACTTTAGGCGAAACCCCATTCACCTTCTTAAAGAAACGGCCGAATACGCTTTGGGACGGAAAGCCCAACCGATCACTGATTTGTTTGATGCTCAAGGTACTGTCTTTTAACAGAGTGCGGGCATTGAAGGAGATATATTCATCAATCCAATCTGCACAAGTCTTTCCACTTTGCTCCTTGATGATAGAGGACAAATATTTAGGGCTAATACAGAGTTTGGAAGCATAAAAACCTGTATTCCTTTCTCTCAAATAGTTCTCTTCCAGCAACTGGAGGAACAAATGAAACAATTCTTCCTGGCGATTGTTAGTGGGAGTGGCAATAGCACGTTCTGATTCTTCATATAGTTTATAATCTTTCAAAGTCAGGATTTCAAAATATCGCTGGATTACTAACGGCTGTGTCTGATAAGCCGGAAGAGCCAGTTCATCTTTAATCAACTTATAAATCTTAAGACTATCAGACAAGGTCTGTACGTTTCCCTGATGTTTGTAGAAACATTGACTGCGCTCTGATAAGCTGGTTTCAATACGTAGGTTTCTCAGCATTTTGGTAATTCGATCGGTATGTATGGCGAATCCAAAATAAATCAGATCCGGAGAATTCTGTAGCAACTTGAAGATTGATCCCGGCATAATCGAGATAATTTGCCTCTCTTTCAAGATAATCGTTTCATGATTGACTTCCATTTCGAGTGTTCCCCGAACGATATGTATTGAAAGCAAATCATTCGTTTGAATCGGATCATCCGTCTTTTGCAAGTTTGTCGTTTTTTCTTCATCCAAATTATCAAAAAGCATGTATTGATCTTTCAATACACCTTGGGCAAACTGATGTGGAATTTGTGAAATCTGTATTTGAACTATTTTCTTCTTTCGGTACATGGTGAATCGGAAAATTTAAGTCGTCCTTACGAAGATAAGTTCATTTTCTCCAAAATGCAAATTATACCGGAAAATATGCACAATGATTGTGCATATTTTCCTCCAGCCGTATATATCGTTTGGTGTACTTTTGCAACACAAAAAAAAGAGGTATCATTTATGAAAAAGAATGTAAGTATTTTCGTATTCATCGGCTTTTGCCTGTTATCTTGCCATCAAGATATAAAACAAAAGCCTGTATTACATCATGTAGCATTAACGACTCCTATTAAAAATGGAGATGTTACAACCAAACATTTCTCCGGATTTGTCAAGGAATCAGAAGAAATCAGTGTTGGTTTCCGCGTGGGTGGTGTTATTGAAAAGCTCGCTGTAAAAGAAGGAGACTTCGTACGTCAAGGTCAAGTAATTGCTTCATTAGACAGCAAAGACTTTCAACTGAATCTGGATGCAGCCCAGATCCAATATGAACAGACGCAAAAGGAAGTTGGCCGTATGGAACGTATGTACCAGCAAAATGGTATGAGTGGGAACGATTATGAAAAGGCTTTGGCCGGATTAGAACAACTACGTATCCAGTTAGAACAAAGCAAGCTGAATTGTGAATATACTGTATTGAGAGCGCCAGTGAGTGGTTATATCCAACAAGTAAATTTCCGGGCTGGCGAAATGATTGGAGCCGGGACAGCGGTTGTCACATTACTGGATGTAAATCACTTTGAGGTAGAGACCGATATTCCTGCGTCCTTATATATCCGGCAAGCTGATTTTTCCGGTTTTGACTGTGTGTCTTCCCAATGGCCGGACAAACGATTTGACCTGAAATGGATCAGTATTAACCAAAAGGCCAATGGTAATCAACTGTATAAAGTCAAATTTGCTTTACCGCATGAAGCGCAATCAGTACTGACTGCAGGTATGAATGTAGAAGTAAATATCCACATCCAAAATAATGAAACGGTACGAAATACATTCGTAGTTCCGGAAAGTTCGGTATTCCAATCAGAAGGTGGTAACAGTTTTGTCTGGTTGTTCAATGCAGATTCGACTGTCAGTCGCCGGGAAGTTATAGTGGACCGGATGCTTCCGGGTGGAGCTTTGCAAATCCACCAAGGACTAAACGGTGATGAGCGTATTGTGAAAGCAGGAGTGAAAGCTTTGGTTGAGCATGAAAAAGTAGGAGTCATAGAAACTCCGTCGGAAACCAATGTTGGAGGAATTATTTAATCAGAGAGGGTAAACCATGAAATTGAGTAAATACTTTATCAAGCGACCAACTCTGTTCTGGTCGTTGATGGTGGCTATTATTCTTGGTGGAATTTATTCCTACAGCAAGATGCCGAAACTGGAAGATCCGGAAATCAGTATCAAGCAGGCAAATGTTGTGGTATTATATCCGGGTGCTTCGGCCCATGAAGTAGAACTGGAAGCCGTCGCTGTATTAGAAGAAGCTCTACGTTCCATGCCGGAGGTGAATTATATCTCAAGTGAATCGTCGAATGGCATGGGCCTGGTAACGGTAGAGATGAAAATGACGGTTCCCGAAAGTCAGATACAACAATACTGGGATTTGTTACGTCGGAAAGTCAATGATGTCTCTGCCATGCTGCCCAGTGGTTGTAGCACACCGATGGTGATTGATGATGTGTCGGATGTATATGGTATGTTCTATGCCTTAAAAGCCGAGGGTTATGACAACCGTGAAATGACAACCTATGCAGAATACCTTCGTCGGAATCTGCTGGGAGTAAACGGTGTCAAGCGAGTCACTTTATTTGGTAGCCGAGATGAATGTATCAATATTACATTGCCCAAAGAAAACCTGGCCCGCAACGGAATGACGGCTACCCAAATCATGACAGGTATTGATGCTGCCCACAAAACCGTTGAAGCCGGAAAGTATGAAGCCGGGAATAACCGGATACAACTTCGGGTGAGCGAACAGCTTAAAGATGAAAAAGACATCGAGAATCTGCTGATCAAGACAATGACCGGCGAACAGATCAGACTGGGCGATATTGCTCAGGTAGAACGTGGGTATTTGGAACCACAGAACAATGGATTTTGGGTAGATGGAAAGCCGGCAATTGCGATTCTGTTATCTACCGAACCTGGTGTCAACGTAACCGAAGTCGGAAAAAGGGTGGAAGCTCGTATGGCTGAACTGATGACGACTCTTCCCGCCGGTTTTGAATCGGAAAAGATTTTCTTTCAACCCGACAAGGTAAACAAGGCGATCGATTCCTTCCTGGTCAACCTGATCGAATCGGTTCTGATCGTTGTCTTTGCCTTAGTCTTTACTATGGGTTTCCGAAGCGGATTGATTATCGGCTCCGGCTTGATACTGACAATTGCAGCTTCCTTCCCGGTTCTGCTGATGTTGGGTACGACTTTACAACGAATTTCATTGGGAGCCTTTATCATCGCTATGGGAATGCTGGTAGATAATGCCATTGTCATCCTGGATGGTATCTTGATTGACAAGCGCCGCGGACTGGCACCCAAAAAGTATCTGTTCAATATCTGCCGGAAAACAGCCTGGCCCTTGTTGGGTGCAACGCTGATTGCTTCCTCTACCTTTTTATGTGTCTTTCTGGCGAAAGGTTCTGCCAGCGAATATGCTCACGACTTGTTTCTCGTCTTGTGTGTCAGTCTGCTGATCAGTTGGTTACTGGCGATGACACAAGTTCCTATGTTTGCCAAGAGTTTTCTGCCACCGCGTATCAAAGAGCATCCGCAGGGACAGGACGAAGTATTGAACAAGCCTATCCATCGTTTTGTCCGGAAAATGACGTCTTTTCTGGTAGATCATAAGAAAGTGACACTGGCCGTATCGGTTTCTTTATTGGTTTTGGCTGGCTGGTCATTCCGCTATGTGAAGAACTTGTATTTTCCCGACTTCGATTACAATCAGTTTGTTGTGGAATACTGGATGCCTTCGCAGACAAACCCGGAAAAGGTTCGTCACGACTTGCTGGAGATAACCGACCGACTGAAAGAGAAGTATCCGCAGATACAACGGATTACAGCCAGTCAAGGGAGTGCTCCAGCCCGTTATTGCCTGGTCCGTCCGATGACCAATGGCGGAGATTGTTACGGAGAACTATTGGTTGACTGTGAAGATTTCAATACTTGCAGTGAGATTATCCCGAGTCTGAGGGCGTTCTTACGGGCAGAATATCCGGATGCTTATATCCGTACCCGTCGTTACAACTTCTCAATCAGTACTTCTCACACTGTTGAAGTCCAGTTTAAAGGTCCGGACCCGGCAGTTCTACGTCGCCTAAGTGCCGAAGCAGAACAGATCATGCGGGAAGCCCAATCAGTAGATCCGTATTCAGTTCAGAACAACTGGAAAGAACGAAACAAGAGTCTGGTGGCTTATTATCAGCAAATGGACGGACGCCGGACCGGTATTAACCGAAGTGATGTAGGGAATGCGTTGATGGCGGCAACCGATGGTCTGACAGTAGGAGCTTTACACGATAAGGATAAGATAGTCCGGATTAATCTGCAAATCCGGAATGCCGATGGCAGTAAGATCCAAGATCTGAATGATGTTCCTGTCTGGACTATGATGCCGAATATCAATCTTTCGGATAATGACATGAAGGTTTTGCTCAGTGGCGGGATGAAGGCTTCGGATGTGGAAAACGAGCTATTCAAAAGTTCACCGCTGAGTAATGTAACGAAAGACTTGGATCTTGCCTGGGAAGAAGGAACGGTATATCGCTATGACTGTATGCGTGCTATCGAAGCGGAATGCGATCCGGATTACGATAATGGCTCTTCTCCGGTGAAAGTACAGAAGGAAATACAGGAAAAGATCGAGTCGATTCCATTACCTCCGGGCTATTCGATGCGTTGGATGGGAGAAATCAAACAGCAGGCCGAATCGAATGAGGCATTGGCTGATTATTATCCGCTGACTCTGATCATTGTCCTGACAGTTCTGCTGCTGCTTTTCAACGACTGGCGCAAGGTGATCCTGATCCTGATTTGCCTGCCTTTCGTAATCGTGGGTGTAGCTCCGGCTTTGATTGCCACCGGCTTGCCGTTTACCTTCATGGCAACCATCGGAATGGCCGGTTTGATGGGTATGATGATCAAGAACTCGATTGTACTGGTTGATGAAATCAATCGTTTGATGACGGAAGAAGGACTACATCCGTATCATGCCATCATCCAAGCAACAGTTGCCCGTGCCAACCCGGTAATTATGGCATCAGCTACAACGATTGTCGGTATGTTGCCCTTGGTTTCTGATCCGATGTACGGCTCTATGGCGGTATCTATCATGGCAGGTCTGACGATGGGTACGATCATTACCCTGATGTTATTACCCGTATTTTACGCAATATTCTTTAAAGTGACAAAACCTCAAACAGAGGAGTAATACAAACATGAAAAAGTTTCTTATATATATTATAGGTATAGGATGTTTCCTGTCTCCGTTCCGCACGTGGGGACAAGCACGTTTGGAAATATCCAACGAAGTTTGTCGCCAAATGGCTTGCGAATCCAATAAGTCACTGCAGGTGGCAGACAATAATCAATTGAATGCAGAGATCGAGAAACAATTGGCTAAATCCAATTTCTTTCCGGATGTGAGCGGTATGGCCGGAACTTTCTACTCACCCAAGGAATACACCATCCAAGAAGGAGTCAATTTAAGCATGAAAGGTGTTTATCTGGCCGGCATATCTGTTTCTCAACCGATTTATACCGGTGGTAAGATACGAGCCGGTTACCAATCGGCTCGTATCGGGGCCGAGATGAGCCAGTTGAACCGCCAGAAAGAAACAGCCGATGTAGTAGCCGATGCCGACGAAGCCTACTGGCTGTATGTATCCGTTTGCCAAAAGGTAAAGTTGCTCGAAGATTATAAACGACAAATGGATGAGCTTTTACAACAGACACAAGTAAGCGTAGACGTGGAAATGGCGACCCGCAACGACTTGCTGACCATCGAAAGTGAAAAAAGCCAGATAGAATACCAGTTGAAACGGGCATTAACCGGGAAAGAACTCGCCCGATTGGCCTTGTGTCAAAAAATCGGCGTCCCGTTTGATACAAACGTTATCCCGACTGATACCACGATTGTGGTAGAAGAACTGACACCGGCCATCTTGGATTCCGACTTTTCTTCCCGTCCCGAATTAAAACTGTTGGAAAAAGACATCCAGTTGAAAGAACAAAACATCAAGATATCCAGAGCCTCCTATCTACCATCCATCGGTTTTAGTGCCGGCTATTCTTACTACGGAGGTTTTAAAGTAGGAGATATAACTAACTCGGATGGTGTTGGGACTTTGATGCTTTCAGCCAGTATTCCTCTCTATCACTTCGGAGAAAATTACAGGAAAGTGAAGAAAGCCAAGGTAGAGGCGACCAATAGCCGGTTACTGTTCGAACACAACAAAGAATTGATGGCTATCGAAGTAGAGCAGCAGAAGCGCAGCCTGATTGATGCCTATCAACTGATTGAGACGGCACAGAAAGCTTTAGCCCAAGCCCAAGAGGCTTTACGGATTACACGGTTGAATTATCAAGAACAAATGAAGACTTTGGTCGATTTGCTGGATGCGCAGACACGCTGGCAGGAAGCCTACAGCCATCTCATCGAAGCACAGACCAATTACAAGATACAAGAAACGGCTTATCTCAAGTCGTTGGGGCGTTTATCGTGAGGTTGACAGAGAAAAGGTGTTGAGAATAAACGCAGCTACTTGATACCTCTTTTATCGCTCGCTCACCGGATGTGAATTTCGTGGGTAGCATTTTTCTGACTCCAGTGTTTCTTTCCCAAGCAAACACTGGAGTTTTTTCATGCGGAATAATATACCTCCAAATGCAGAATTGGATACGGTGAAGCACAAATCCCGTTACAAATTAATTTTTTGACAGCTGTCGAAAAGCTTTTCCATATACGTGCTAAAACTTTACTACATATATAGAAAAGCTTTAGCACATCTGTCAAAAATATGAAAGAAAACGAAGATCCGGTTTTAATGACCTATCATCCGGATACGAAACAAAGAAAAAAAGAAGATGATGAAAATCCGATTTTTATGGCTAAAGAACATTTTTTACCGCAAAAATCGTCTACATTAAAAAAAATTAGGGTATTTTTGTGAGCTCATTGTAAAGATGTGTCCGTTGATAAAAAGGCAGAGAAAGACAAAAATGTAGTTATCAATTTATTAATAAGTCTTAATCCGCACGATTTTATCACCTACAAGTTACAATGTAAAGAAAAATACTTTAGTTTTGCACCTTAATAATGAAAGGTTTATTGAATTGAAGTAAAAAAGAATCATTATAACATTTTAAACTTACAGTAATTATGAACAAAAAGTTTTTATTGCCATTCTTTTTATTGGCAGCAATTCTGGCTTTTTCTTCTTGTTCTAACAAGTTGAAACCGCTGGCAGAAGAGTACATTAAGGCTGAGCCTCAACCTCTGGAAGCTATCGGTGGTAAAGTTCCTGTAACCATCAATGCTACTATCCCGGCTAAATGGTTTAACAAGAAAGCTGTTGTAACTATCACTCCGGTATTGCGTTATCAGGGTGGTGAAGCTTGGGGAACTGCTTACACTTACCAAGGTGAAAAAGTAAAAGGCAACAACCAGGTTATCCCTTACAAAGAAGGTGCAAACGTAACAATGAAGTCTTCTTTCACTTACAAACCTGAAATGAAGAAATCTGAATTGTTCCTGACTTTCGATGCAAAGATCAAAAACAAAACAGTTAAATTGCCGGATGTAAAGATCGGTGAAGGCGTATTGGCTACTTCAGCTTTGGCTGATGCTGCTACTGCTAACGCTGCTATCGCAGCCGACAAATTCCAGCGTATCATCAAAGAAGCTCACGATGCAAGCATCATGTTCTTGATCCAGCAGGCTGAACTTCGTTCAAAAGAATTGAAGAAAGATGAAATCTCTGACTGGAAAGACTTGGTTAAGAACGCTGACGAAGCTCCTAACCAGAATGTAGCTATCGAAATCCAGGCTTATGCTTCTCCTGATGGTGGTGTTGAACTGAACACAGGTTTGGCTGAAAGACGTGAAAAGAATACAGACAAATATTTGGCTAAGGAATTGAAGAAAATGAAAGTTGACGTTCCTGTAGATGCTAAATATACTGCTCAGGACTGGGAAGGATTCCAGGAATTGGTTTCTAAGTCAAACATCCAGGATAAGGATTTGGTTTTGCGTGTATTGTCTATGTATAGCGATCCTGAACAACGCGAACAGGAAATCAAGAACATCTCTTCTGTATTCAGCACATTGGCTGACGAAATCCTGCCGCAGTTGCGTCGTTCTCGTTTGGTTGCTAACATCGAAATCATCGGTAAGTCTGATGACGAAATCTCTGCTTTGGCTAAGAACGATCCGAAGGCTCTGAACGTAGAAGAAATTCTGTACGCTGCTACATTGACTAACAACGATGCTGAAAAGACAGCTATCTATAACAAAGCTTCTGAATTGTATCCGAACGACTATCGTACTTGGAACAACGTTGGTATGATGGCATTCCGCGCAGGTGATTTGGCTAAGGCTGAACAAATGTTCAACAAAGCTAACTCTGTTAAGAATAATCCGGAAGCTAACATGAACTTAGGTTTGATCGCTTTGACTAAGGGTGACCAAGCTAAAGCTCAGCAGTTGTTCGGTAGCGCTTCTGGTGTTGCTGAATTAAGCGAAGCTCTGGGTGTTCTGTACTTGGAACAAGGCGAATGGGCTAAGGCTGCTAATTCATTTGGTTCAGTTAAGTCTAACAACGCTGCTTTGGCTCAGATCTTGACAAAAGATTACAACAAAGCTTCTCAGACTTTGAACGCTGTTCCTAATCCTGATGCTATCACTTCTTACTTGAAGGCTATCGTTGCAGCTCGTACAAACGATGCTAACGGTGTAGTAAGCAACTTGAAGGCTGCTATCGCTAAAGATGGTTCTTTGAAGAAAGAAGCTGCCATCGATTTGGAATTTGCTAAATATGCAACAAACTCTGATTTCGCTGCATTGGTAAAATAATTGAGATTATTCAGTAATCATTTAATAGTAAAAGGTCCTTCTTCGGAGGGACCTTTTCTTGTATTTATATGACAACAAAAGAAGTAAAAGGACACGCCGCTATGTTTGGAGCGGAATTGATGTGGGGACTGATGGCGCCTGTTGGAAAGTTTGTTCTCTCGGGTGCGCTCTTGTCGCCTTTGGTTTTAACCGATTGCCGGATGTTCGGAGCTGCACTTCTGTTTTGGTTGGTTTCATTCTTTACCAAACAGGAACATGTCAACCATAAAGATATGCTTTCTCTATTCTTCGCTTCCATGTTAGGTATTGTCTTTAACCAGGGTTCGTATATCTTCGGTTTGAGCATGACCTCTCCTATCAATGCCTCAATTGTAACAACCAGTTCGCCGATTCTGACGATGATCATTGCAGCGTTGTATTTACGTGAACCGGTTACCGGCAAGAAACTGATAGGCGTATTCATGGGAGCAACCGGAGCATTGCTGCTTATCTTCAGCGGACAACAAATGCATAATGCCAGCCAGTCAGGGAACATCTGGGGCGATTTGCTCTGCCTGTTTGCCCAATTCTGTTTTGCCTGTTACCTGGTTTTCTACAAAGGACTGATCTCACGCTACTCTCCTATCACACTAATGAAATGGATGTTTACCTATGCTTCCGTTTGCATGATACCATTTTCGTACAACGAACTGGTAAAAACAGACTGGATGGCTATGGACTATAAACTGATAGGTGGTATCTTCATGGTTGTCTTCTGTGCAACCTTTATCAGCTACCTGTTGGTTCCTATCGGACAACGCACCTTACGCCCGACCGTAACCAGCATGTATAACTATGTACAGCCTATTGTAGCCAGTATCGTTGCGGTTATTTGGGGAATGGACCAGTTCAACCTGCTAAAGGTAATTGCCGTAATTCTGGTCTTTACCGGTGTCTTTTTCGTTACGCAAAGCCGTAGCCGCGCCGACCTGGAAGCCTACGAGAAACAAAAGAAAGCAGCACAGGAAGAATAATCTTCCGGCTGCATCTTTAAAAGACGATTTTACGTGTAATGATCTGATCGCCTTGTTGGATGGAAAGCAAATATATTCCGCTTGAAATATGAGGATAACTCCAGGTTGATTGTGCCTCCTGAATCATCTGAGAGTCGATAACTTTCCCGGCGAAATCAACCAACCGATAATGCGCTCCTGAAGGATTTTCAGGAAAGATCAAATCAATTCTTTTATCTTTCCGCATCACATTCACCTGTATATCCAGTTCTGAAGCCAACAATTCATTACCGGTAGTTTTTGTATAATAAGAAACAACGGGATCGATAAACAAAGCCGTATTGAATCCAATACCTGAAGCTTGTGAAGCTTCTATCCATTCTTCTCCTTGCTTAATCCAGGCGCTGTTTTGTGTCATTTCTCCTTTTTGAATATTATAGGTGCAGAAATTAACCTCGTTATTGATACGATATCCAACAAAGAAACTACTGCCGACCTCTACAGGTGTATCAAATGCGATGAAATGTTCTTGCGAACGATACAATGGTTTACTTGTTTCTCCGGACGTACTGCCATCAGTATATTGCAAAATCGGATTGAATTTCTTCGTAGCAACCAACGTCTCTGGTTTGTCTTTACCCGTATACAGACAAATATCCACGTCTAATGTATTTCTTCCCGAGAAACTGGGAGTCACCAAATAGCAACCATACACATGTGCAGCAGCCGAAGTCGTATATTGCTCTGCGTATTCTTTTGTGGAACCGTTGAGACCAAACAAATAAGTCTCATCAGACTGGCTTGTTTCAATCAGATCATATTTGCCGTTCTCTATTACATGACTTAACCGAAAAGCCGGAGAAGCAGCATACGGATCCATTCCGTCACAAAGCCGGTCTGTCCGGTTCGGAGCCAACCAATACTTCAACTGGTGAGCACTTTCTTCATTGGCTTCCCATGAATAATACAAGGAATAAAAATAGTCGTTATAAGGAGAATAGCAATAAGATCCGCCCCCGGTAAGCGCACCCAGAATGCGATTGTCTCTGTCTAGTAAAGGAGAACCGGACGAACCTTCAGCTGTACTTCCTTGTGTCCACTCCGACACATGCCAGAAACTATTGGAAGCAAAATTGTATCCGCTATCCTTGAAGCTATCCAATTGAACCTTTTCTGCCAGACTAAAACGCTTGGTCGCTCCCCCTGGATGCTGAATACAAGCATAAGTACCCGAAGAAGAGGTTGTTGCATTCCAACCGGCGTAGTAAGGACGATAATATATGGGCGGCATTTCAGTCAATTCCAGCAAAGCCATATCCGTACTCTCGTTAATAGCCCGGCAATAAGTCGAGACCATCGACATCTCTTCCGTTCCCCGCATCGGAGATTCGCAACTCGGACTATTATAATTGAAGAAGGCAATAATCTTGCCGGCTATCTCTTCGTAATCCGGATTCTTTAAGATAAAGTCTTCATTCAGGCAATGCGAAGCCGTCAATAAATAAGGTTTCCCGTCTTGATTCGTATTATTGATAAGTGATCCCGTACAATAATAGACACCATCCACAATGAGTTCAACCACACTACGCCCGACTTCCTGATAAGGATCACCATCCGGCAAAGAACAAATCAGAGGAAGAATACAAGCATAGCCGCTAGGTTCGCTAGTAGGTTCGGTAACCCTTTGTATTGAACGGTAACCATGGTTTACTTCTCCTATTCTTAACTTTCCATGAAAAACACTGTTCGCCGGCTCCTGATATTCAATGATAAGTTCCTCTCCGTAAATAGGAGAAACAGGCAGTATCCGACGCTCGGAATTATTCTGACTGGTAAAACTACCTTTCACCTGTTTTTGTTCCGGATCATAGATGAAAAGACTTGCTCCTTCAGGCAATTCGTATTCCGTGAACAGCAGATTCAAAGAAACAGCACCGGCAGAACGAATTCCAAGTCTCCAAACGCGCGTTCCGTCTGCCAAAGTATAAGTTACCCCAGCATTTTCAGGTGTAAAATCAGTGATAAATTTATAGGCAAACCGATTGGAATTTCGCAATCCGTTGTATTCCATAGAATCTAAACGAAGTTGTTCCTGCAAGTCAAAAAAAGGCATGGATTCAAATAAGTTTTCTTCTGCTAATCGCGTCAAGAGATAAGGTAATGGTTTCCCACCATGACTGATTTGAGCGAATACGGGAGTTATGAAAAGGCAAGATATAATACTAAAGAAAACAATAACGGTCTTCATGGATGATGAATTGATGTAAGATTGTAAACTGAATAACCTAAACAAAGATACAACTTATCCCTATAAATAAAAAGTACGCCTTCCAACAAGTGAATGGCGTACTTTTTAAGGATGAAGAGCCTGATTTCCTATTATCGCATCGGTCTCTTCTTATTTATTCCTCTGATAGAGGATGTTTAACCCTGATTATGTTGACGCTCGGGACGCGGACCATGATTGTTGTTACGAGGTCCTTTTTCTTGGCGTTGCGCACGTTCACTTCTGGGAGCTCTTTCTTCAAAGCCTTCCGGTTTAGGCAGCAAAGCTTTGTGAGACAACTTGAACTTACCTGTCTTCGGATCGATATCCAACAGCTTCACTGTAATTGTATCGCCTTCCTTCAAACCTGCCTGTTCAACTGTTTCCAAACGTCTCCAGTCAATTTCTGAGATGTGCAGCAAACCATCTTTACCCGGCATAAATTCTACGAAAGCACCATACGGCATGATAGAAGAAATCTTTCCTTCGTAAACTTCACCGATTTCCGGTACAGCAACAATTGACTTGATAGCACGCATAGCTGCATCAATCACTTCTTTGTTGCTAGCAGAAATTTCAACTTTACCAACGCCATCTACTTCTTCAATAGAAATAGTAGCACCTGTCTTTTCCTGAATACCCTGAATAATCTTACCGCCCGGGCCAATAATAGCACCGATAAATTCTTTAGCTACCGTCAATGTCTCGATACGCGGAGCATGAGGTTTCAAATCAGCACGTGTTTCCGGTTGAGCTTCTGTAATCTTATTCAAGATATACATACGGCCTTCACGAGCCTGCGCTAAAGCGTTTTCCAGAATTTCGTATGACAAACCGTCTACCTTGATATCCATCTGGGTAGCAGTAATACCATCTTTTGTACCTGTAACCTTGAAGTCCATATCTCCCAAGTGATCTTCATCACCCAAGATATCTGACAAGATTGCATAATTGGTTCCGTGATTTTCTGAAATCAATCCCATGGCAATACCAGAAACAGGCTTCTTCATTGGTACACCGGCATCACGTAAAGCCAATGTTCCGGCACATACAGTTGCCATAGAAGAAGATCCATTTGATTCGAGGATATCAGACATAACACGAACTACATATGGATAGTCTTCCGGAATCATCCGTTTCAATGCACGCCAAGCCAAGTGACCATGACCAATCTCACGGCGACCAACGCCACGCTGTGCTTTCGCTTCTCCGGTAGAGAATGGTGGGAAATTATAGTGCAATAAGAAACGTTCTTTGTCGTGAACCAAAACGTCGTCGATAATCTTCTCGTCATCTTTGGTTCCTAATGTTACAGTTGACAAAGACTGAGTCTCACCACGTGTAAAGATAGCTGAACCATGAGGACCAGGCAAACAATCTGTTTCAATCCAGATCGGACGAATCTCTGTAGTCTTACGACCATCCAAACGTTTTCCTTCATCCAAGATAGCACGACGCATAGCTTCCTTCTCTACATCGTGATAGTAACGGTCGATCATACCGACTTTCTCTTCAGTCAGTTCTTCTTCCGTAAACTGAGACTTATATTCTTCTACGATTGCGTCAAAAGCTTCAGCACGCTGATGCTTGTCTGTACCTGAAGTAGCTACCGCATAAGCCTTAGCATAACATTTATCATGTACATCCTTACGCAAATCATCATCGTTTACTTCATGACAATATTCACGTTTTACAGTTTTGCCACAAGCTTCCATCAATTCCATTTGAGCCTGGCACTGTACCTTGATTGCTTCGTGAGCTGCCTTGATAGCATCAAGCATTTCAGACTCCTGAACTTCGTTCATTTCGCCTTCCACCATCATGATGTTATCCAAAGTAGCACCTACCATAATATCGATGTCTGCTTTTTCCAACTGAGAGAATGTCGGGTTGATTACGAACTGGCCATCTACACGAGCGACGCGTACTTCTGAAATCGGGCCATTAAATGGAATATCCGAAACAGCCAATGCAGCTGAAGCGGCCAAACCTGCCAATGCATCCGGCATATCTTCGCCATCAGCAGAGAACAATATAATATTTACATAAACTTCTGCGTGGTAATTGTCGGGGAATAAAGGACGCAAAGCACGGTCAACCAAACGTGCTGTCAAGATTTCGTAGTCAGAAGCTTTTCCTTCTCGCTTAGTAAAGCCTCCTGGAAAACGTCCGAAAGCGGAGAATTTCTCCTTATATTCTACTTGCAGTGGCATGAAATCAACTCCGGGATTGGCATCTTTAGCAGCACAAACAGTTGCCAGCAACACGGTATTGCCCATTCGGACGGTAACTGCACCGTCGGCTTGTTTGGCCAATTTTCCCGTCTCGATGGTGATGGTTCTTCCATCACTCAACTCGATTGTCTTGTTAATTGGATTAAGCATAATCTTATCTTATTTTTTCTCATCTATAAAATTGTCGCAAAGTTAATGAAAGTTTGCCGCTAACCGAATTAAAAAGCTATTAAATAATTGCCTGAATAGAACTTTTCCTATAAAAATAAAGGATAATTTCCGAATTCATAGTGTAAAAGTGTAAAATAATGTATATTTGCAACGAGAAATAGATTAATTATTAGAGAATATGAAAGCTGTAACTCGTTATATTTATTTGTTCTTAGCGCTTTTGGCTGTTACTTCTTGTAAGAAAGATAATAATTTTACGGTTGAAGGTGTCGTTTCAGGAGCAGAAGGACAAATCATGTATTTGGAGAATGTCGGTGTATCATCCGTAAGTATGCTGGATTCTGTGAAATTGAATGCAGCAGGGACTTTTGAATTCACCCAACCTCGTCCGGAATATCCAGACTTTTACCGGTTGCGTCTGAAGAATCAGTTGATCAACTTTGCGGTTGACTCTACCGAGACAATCAAGATCCTGGCTGATGCCGGTACATTTGCAACCTCGTATAAAGTAGAAGGCTCGGAAAACTGTAAGGCAATCAAGACAATTACGCTGGCTCAGCTGGATGCGAACCAAGCCATCCAGAAGTTACGCAAGGAATATGAGCATAAACACATGGAAGATTCCGTTTACCAGCGTAAAGTATTGGAAGCATCTTCTGCTTACAAAGAAGTAGCTTTAAAGTACATTTTCGGAGCACCGATGTCGACGGTTGCCTATTATGCCTTGTTCCAACAAGTGGATGGATTGCTATTCTTCGACTTGTATGATAAGAAAGATTCTCAGGCTTACGGAGCGGTAGCCACAAGCTATGATCATTTTTATCCGGAGAATCCGCGTTCGAAACAATTGCATAATCTGGCTCTTCAATCCATCAAGTTTATCCGTGCACAACGGAAGCTGGATCTGTCGGATGTAAAGACAACTGAGATCACGTTCCTGGATATTGAATTGCCGGACTTATACAGCACGCCAATCAAGCTGTCGGAAATATCCAAAGGACGTCCGGTCATTGTAAACTTTACGGCTTATCAGGCAGAATGGTCGCCCGCTCTGAACATGGAATTGAATCGTTTATACACAAAATACAAAGACAACGGACTGCTGATTTACCAGATTTCGCTGGATGCCGACAAACACTTCTGGATGAATGCCGCTTCAAACCTTCCTTGGACGTGCGTACGCGATCCGCAAACCGTTTATTCGCAGGTGGCATCTTTGTATAATGTCAAGCAGCTGCCGGCTATTTTCATTCTCGACAAGAAAGGAAATATCATCAAACGTTCAGACAATATCAAGCAGTTGGAAAAAGATCTTGAAGCAGCTTTGTAAGCTCTTATATACAGAAAACGTGCCAATTAAGGCGAGTAACGATATGTTATAAAGCAGTCGGTTTAATTGGTGCAATTCAAAAACTTCACTTACATTTGTGAAGTCTTTACATTATAAAATAAGAGTTCCGGTCAAAAGTGATTGGCCGGGATTCTTTTTTTATTGTGTGGTTAGTAAATCGAATATAAACAAAACAAATAAACATTTAAGGAGGAATTATTATGGCGGTTAGCTATATGACAGAAGAAGGTTATAATAAGATTTTAGCCGAAATTAATTATCTGGAAACCGTGAAACGTCCGGAAATCTCAGCTCAGATTGCTGAAGCTCGTGATAAAGGTGACTTGTCTGAAAATGCAGAATACGATGCTGCCAAGGAAGCTCAAGGCATTATGGAAGCCAAACTGGCTCAATTGAAAGGTTTGATTGCCAATGCCCGCCTGATCGACGAATCGCGTGTACAAACAGACGAAGTACAGATCTTGAATAAAGTAAAGATTAAGAATACGAAAAACAATGCAGTCATGACATATATGTTGGTTTCTGACTCAGAAGCAAACCTGAAAGAAGGCAAGATCGCTATCAGTACACCGATCGCTCAAGGACTGCTGGGTAAGAAAGTGGGTGATATCGTCGAAATCAAAGTACCTTCAGGTATCATGAACTTCGAAATCATGGATATTTCTATTTAATATTTTAGAGTATGGCAACAATATTCAGTAGAATTGTGGCAGGTGAAATTCCTTGCCATAAAATTGCGGAAGACGACGAATTCTTCGCCTTTCTGGATATCAATCCGGTCGCAGTGGGACATACATTGGTTATTCCCAAGAAAGAAGTGGATTATATCTTCGACATCGATGATCCGATGTTAGGACGAATGATGGCTTTTGCCAAACGTGTCGCTCGGGCTTTGGAAACAGCTATCGAGTGCAAACGGGTTGGTTTGGCTGTTATGGGACTTGAAGTTCCTCATGCGCACATTCATTTAATTCCGATTACAAAAGAGTCGGACATGAACTTTTTCGGAAAGAAAAAAGAAATGACACAAGAAGAATTGGCTGCTGTGGCAGAAAAAGTGCGTTTTGTGTATAAATGATCGAATTTATTAGGTAAATACAAATATATTGTGTATATTTGCACTACAAATTAAAATTCATTAGTGGTTTTTACTCATAAAATTTGTTGACCTTAAAAAGGGAAGAGGCCTCTCTGAGAAGATCGGCCTCTTTTTTTATTCCTTCATTTGTTCCCTATTTCCTCAAGTTAATCCGTCATGTTCGAGAAAAGAATAGCCTTTCGCCGCTCCAACAGAACACGACAAAAGGCTTGATGTTACCAACAATCCGCTGTTAAAGCCATTTGTTGTCTGATTCTTCTTCGTAACCCTTCTCTCCGTTATAGAATATAATAAGAGGTATTCGACCAATCTAATGAGTTCCATCCGTTGATTCCTGTCTGATAGAAGTAAATTCCTAACAGGATAAATGAGATAACCCACAGAATGACCAACGTCCATTTACCAGTATCGGGCAGTGGTTTGGTGTGGAACAACGAGGTCGCTATCGCACTTCCGATATAGAATAAAGGAACTCCAAACAACAAGACGCAACCGATACATCCCATAATGACTAACGAACTAGGCGCTCCTAAATACCAATCCATGCCAAACGGTGAAAGATGGTAAAGGACACTCGATCCGCCGACCAATAAAGCAAAGACGGCTACAAGCATGATCAATACGCCGAATAAAAGTCCCGGCAACAGGATGATTCCAGCCAGAATAACAACGAATTTCAAGATAAAGCCGACTACCTGGACAAAGATATCACCAAGCTTCTGGAAAAAGTTACGGGGCTTTTCCGAGCTTACATAGTCGGAAACGTTGTTACTCACCTTTTCAAATCCATCGGTTACGGTTTTGCCGATGTTTTCTATCGTGACGCTTTCACCACGCATTTCCAGTTTTTCCGTAGCGGTCCGAGCCTGTGGGATAATCAGCCAAAGGACCAGATAAATCGGAATAGTAATTCCGTAATAAAACATCAGCAGGAAGAGAATGATTCGTATTGCCGTCGCATCCCAACCGGTATAGGCTGCAAAACCACCCGCAACACCTCCTAATATCTTATTATCAGGATCACGCATCAAACGCTTGTGTGTATGGGTCTGACTCTGCGCACCCATTTGGGTTGCTGTATCATATATCGTACTTTTATGTTCATCTTGAATTTCTTCCTCAAAGATTTCTTCCGGCTTACCCATCCGTTTGATAACTTCTTCTACCTGCTCGATACTGATTACCTGATAGCCCAAACGAGTCCTTTCCGAGAAAAGTTCAGAGATACGTAACTCGAAGTCGTTCATGATTTCGTCGGATCCTTCTTCTTTCTTAAAATGGATACGCAGGTTACTCAAATATTTGTCGAGGAGCTGATAAGCATCTTCATCTATGTGAAACACCGAACCTCCCAGGTTGATAGTAAGTGTCTTTTTCATATACTGTTAATTGTTTTTTATATGGTTAATCGTATCGTTCAACTGTTGCCATGAGGCTTCCAGTTCCTGAAGGAATTCCTCGCCCGACTCCGTCAGCTGGTAGTACTTCCGAGGTGGTCCTTGCGTAGATTCTATCCATTGATAGCTGAGCAGACCGCTGTTTTTCAAGCGGGTCAGCAGCGGATATAAAGTCCCTTCCACTACAATCAAGCGGGCTTCCTGCAACTTCTGAATAATATCAGAGGTATAAGCCGGCTCTTTCTTCAACAAGAGAAGGATACAATACTCAAGTGTTCCTTTTCTCATCTGTGATTTAACGTTCTCCGCATTCATTGCCTTTTGTTTATGTTGATTTTCAACTTCTTTTTTATTTACTACTGCGAATGTATCAATTTATAATGTACTATGCAATACATACTACTGTTATTTAACTATATTTAAGTTAGAACTGATTTCGATTAAGCCATTATGTGGTCGGATTCCTATAGAATAAATAATCGGGAAATCTGTCAACCCGATTTATAAATAAGTAAAACAGCCGGTCAACCAATATGAATGATAAGGAGATCTCCCGAGAATCATATCTGATAGTTATAGGAATTATACCATTTCACCCTTGTGAGACGATCGTTTCACAAGGGTGGAATGATCGTTCCACAGGGGTGAAGAGATCGTTCCACAAGGGTGAAACGATAAAAAATCAAGCAGAACCTCAACAGATAAAAACAGGAAAAGACCGTCTTCTACCTATATTTTATAGGAAAAACCAGCGATATAAGCCTCCATTATTGCACATTTTCAATAATAGTGTGTAATTTTTTAGGAAATATTGGTTTGTGAATAAAGAATAAACTACATTTGCAGCAGAATTAAAAAAAACAAATTATGACTTACTATCACTTTGCCGAGTTGATTCATCGGCAGGCTGCTAAATACGGAAACCGTACAGCTTTGAAATATCGGGATGACGCTACAGGCAAATGGTCAAAGATTTCATGGATCCAGTTTGCAGAGAATGTGCGCCTGACGGCAGAAGCCATGGCCGATAGCGGAATTGGTGTGCAAGAAAACATTGGTATGTATTCACAAAACATGCCTCAGTGCTTATACACAAGCTTCGGTGCCTATGCAAACCGGATTGTAGATATTCCGATGTATGCAACCAGCTCTCCGGCACAAGTTGCCTATATCGTGAAAGACGCCAATATCCATACCCTGTTTGTAGGTGAACAGTTACAATACAATAATGCATGGATTGTGCAGAAACAATTACCGAACATCTTGCGTAAGCTTGTTGTCTTTGATTCGTCGGTTCGTTTGAATCCGGAAGACAAGACTTCAGTTTACTTTGATGACTTCATCCGCCTGGGAAATAATGCACATGCCGAATCGCAGGTAAAGATCCGTACTTCGCAAGCCCGGCCGGAAGATGTGGCTACTATTATATATACGTCTGGTACAACAGGCAATTCAAAAGGCGTAGTATTGACACATGCCAATTATCTGGAAGCTATGCGGACACATGATTTGCGTATCCCGCAAGTGACCGACAAAGACACTTCAATGTGTTTCTTGCCTTTGACGCATATCTTTGAGAAAGGATGGACTTGTGTTTGTCTGATGAAAGGTGTCAAAGTAGCGATTAATCATGATCCTAAACTGATACAAAAGACACTGCCGGAAGTAGCTCCTACGACAATGTCGAGCGTGCCGCGTTTTTGGGAAAAAGTCTACATTGGCGTACAAGAGAAGATCCGTACCTCTTCTCCTTCGGCACAAAAGATCTTTAAAGACGCCATTGAGACCGGACGTTTGTATAATCTGGAATATCGCCGGAAAGGCATTAAGCCGCCTTTGTCGCTGAAGCTGAAGTTTGAGTTTTACAACCGTACAGTCTTCACCTTGCTGAAGCGGGTAGTCGGGATTCAAAACGGACGTTTCTTCCCGGTTGCCGGTGCTCCTTTATCCGACAAGGTATTGGAATTCTTATTGTCAGTCAACATTCCTATCCGCTATGGCTACGGATTGAGTGAAACAACGGCTACGGTTTGTTTCTTCCCGGAAGAGAATTATGAAATAGGTTCGTTGGGCGTGCTGCAACCGGATCTACAAGTACGTATTGATCCGTCGAACAACGAAATCTTAGTCAAAGGAAAGACGGTTATGGCAGGATATTACAACCGGCCGGAAGAAAATGCGGCGGCCTTTACCGAAGACGGCTATTTCCGAACAGGCGATGCCGGACGGTTAGAAGGCAATACCTTGTATTTCCTGGAACGTATTAAAGATTTGTATAAGACTTCGAACGGTAAATACATCGCTCCGCAGGCCATCGAATTAAGTATTACAAGTGATCCGTATATAGATCAGGTAGCTGTGATTGGCGACCAGCGGAAGTTTGTCAGTGCTTTGGTTGTACCGAACTATGCTTTGCTAGAAGACTACGCCAAGGAACAACACATATCCTATTCAACACGGGCAGAATTATTGCAACATGAAATGATTCATAAATTGATTCAGGCACACATCGAAGAGCATCAAAGTGAATTGGCTGCTTTCGAAAAGATCAAACGCTTCACGTTGCTTCCTGCTCCCTTTACGATGGAAAGTGGCGAACTGACTGACACATTGAAGTTACGCCGACGCGTTGTATCCGAACACTATGCAGAACAAATCGAAGCCATGTATGCCGAATAAATAAGTCAGCATAAAAAACAGATAAGACCAAAAAGTTCTCAGACGGGAAAGCCGTTACTGAGAACTTTTTGTTTTTAAACGATTCTCAAAACAATAATAGAAGCCGGTTTTCGTTTTTGAAATAGTCACACAAATAAGTTAATCATATAACACATAAAAGGAGAGTGAAAGAAATGAAGAAAATGATGATGGCAGTCCTTGCCTTAGGCATGGCAACGGCTGCTTCGGCACAAGAAAAAGCCGTTGAGTTAGAGCCGCGAGTAGGAATAAATCTGATTGCTCCGTATGAATCAGGAGAGAACTGCATGTTCGGGTATAATATTGGTACAATGGTTTCCATTCCACTGACCGAACATTTTTATCTGCAACCCGGAATTTCTTTTCTGAGTTGTCACCAGCAATCCAGCAACAATGTCAGTCTATTACATATTCCGGTTTATGCTTCCTATCGGCTTCCGGTGAAAGAAGTGACCTGGCGTTTTAATCTGGGCCCTTATGCACAGCTGGGTAATGACTATGATTTCGGTATTTCGGCCGAAATAGGATTGGAATACAACCGATGGTTTGGCGGTATTCATGCCTATCAAACCGTTATTCCGGATGAAATGTCTGGTATTTTCGGATTATCCTTCGGATACAAGTTCCAGATACGGTAAAACGAATCAAGTCTAACAAGAATAGAGGCACTGTGTGATGTGCCTCTATTCATATCCGAATCGATTACCATTAGCCTTTCTTATCACTTCTTTTCAGAAATAAGAAGAATTGTTTCGTAATAAACCCATTTTTATATCAGTTCGTAAAGAAACTTTAGACTTTCCCAAAAGAAATGAAGATATTTGCCATTAACTAAGCATTCTTGTAACTTTGGATACCGTTTTAAAGATGTATAACTATCAAATTCTGAGAAGATGAAGAGACGACTCTATACATTATTCATTTCGTTATTACTGTCATTTCCGGTAATCCTTTCAGGCTATGCCAACACTTCAAACGATTCGACCAAGATAACAACCGGCAACGATATTGTACAACGAGCCATGAAATATATTGGTGTCCCGTATCGGAGCGGACGAATGAATCCAAAGGTTGGTTTCGATTGTTCCGGATTTACGTCGTATGTCTTCAAGAAAGAGAATATACAGCTTACACATTCTTCCCGTTCACAATTTACGCAAGGCACACAAATATGCGACTGCAAGGAATTACACAAAGGAGATCTGGTATTTTTCAGTGGTTCCCGTAACAGCAGTCAAATTGGACATGTAGGAATTGTAACGGAAGTCAATCATCAGACGGGTTCATTCTCATTCATTCATGCCAGCCGTTCCGGCGTTTGTATTTCTTCCTCTACGGAAGCTTATTATCAAAAGCGCTATGTAGGAGCTTGTCGGGTTCTGGCAGTTTAAAGATTGGTACACGTTTGTGAATTACTCTGCAAGTTTATCTTACTACAGAATAAGAAAACGGACAATGGGATTTCTTCTTTTACCCATTGTCCGTTTCAGTTTTATACATCACAAATACGGATACATTTCTCTAAAGAGGCAATCTTATCTTTCTGCTTAGGAACAAATTCCTGACCGACAAAACCTTTATAACCGACATCGACCAAAGCTCGCATAATAGCCGGATAATATAATTCCTGTGTCTCATCGATCTCAGCCCGTCCGGGAGAACCGCCCGTATGAATATGAGAGAAATAAGTATGATACTTACGGATATTCTCAATAATGTTACCTTCCATAATCTGCATATGATAAATATCATACAAAAGCTTGAAGTTAGGAGAACCTAACCGGCGGCATAATTCAACGCCCCAAACCGTATGATCACACAGATAGTCTTTATGCCCTACGCTATTCAGCAACTCCATGGTCAGTACGACATGATACTTCTCAGCAATAGGGAGCAGACGTTTAAGGCCTTTCTCGCAATTTTCCCAGCCTTGCAGATCCGTCACACCATTTCTTCGTCCGGCAAAACAGATCAGATTCGTCAATCCGGCTTCGGCAACCATCGGAATGACTTTCTCGTAACTGGCCACCAATTCATCATGCAACTGCGGATCATTGAAACCACGGTCGATACCTAAACCGGCACCTTGCGCCATAGCGACAGTCAATCCATGTTTCTTTACCGTCGGCCAATCCACCGGATCCAATAATTCAACCGACTCAATACCGATGCGTTTGCAAATCTCACAGAACTCATCCAGCGGAATATCTCCAAAGCACCATTTACTTACTGAATGATGAATATTTCCTTTCAACGGTTCGCTTGCAGCCGAAGGATTTCCAAGCAGATTTCCTGCCGAAACCAACGGAGCAGCCGAAACCATGGCTCCACCAGCCAAAATAGATTTGATCGCATCTCTTCTTGAAATGTTTCTCATGCTATTCGTTTTATATAGATTAAACAATGATTTATTTGTTTTCTTTCATTTCTTTGGCCTTGTCGGCAGCATATAGATTATCTATAATACCATCCGAAAGTCCGATTTCCGGCACATAGATATAATTCGCATGAATCACTTCGGCGATACATAAGAATATCTCAGAAGCCGGAACAATAACATCAGCCCGGTCCGGCTTCAGATTAAAGGTTTCCATGCGCGCTTCGGGTGTCAGAACTTTCAACTTGTCGTACATATTCTGCAAAGAAGCAATCGGAATCCGCTTCCGCTTCTTGTCTTTCTTCTCGATCAACCGATACAGTTTATTGATATTACCACCGGAACCGATGATATTGATCTCGGCATGATTCTTCGTTACCCTACCGATCTCATCCCGCATCTGATGCCAGGCTGCTTCGGTTACACCACCTGTCAGAATACGAACCGTACCGATATTGAACGACTTGGAATAAACAAGCTTTCCATCTATCAAGAGATTGATTTCCGTACTACCACCACCAACATCGACATACATATAATTGCCATTCTGGTCTTCCCTGCATTCCACATGATTATTATAAATCATCTGAGCTTCCTCCTGACCATCAATGATCTCAATATTAATACCGGTTGTTTTCCGTATCTTCTTGATAATCGCTTTTCCATTCTTGGCATCACGCATGGCTGAAGTAGCACATGCCCGAAAAGATTCTACCTCATAAATCTTCATCAAGTGACGATAGGCTTTCATCAGGCGACGCATCCGTTCTTCTTTTACCGGACTGATTTCGCCTTTCTCGAACACATCGAAACCCAGACGCAACGGAACGCGCAGCAATAATATCTTCGAGAACTTGTCTTCTCCGGTACTTTCCTTCCGTGATACTTTCTTAATCAGCAATCGAACAGCATTGGAACCAATATCGATCGCACCATAACTTTTCGTTTTCATATTATTCGTGTGAATTTTCTTTCGATAAATAATAGTTGTAAAGCGCTTCTTGCGAACGGAATACGCCTTGTTCTTCCTCATCAGGGAACTGATTTTCTCCTGTACCGTCCACAATTCGTCCCTGAAGTGTATCATTCAATCCAAATTCCACAACCTGTTTCAGGTCGGCTTTGATCTCCGGATTATACACAGGAGTGACAACTTCAATTCGATTATCCAAGTTTCTCGGCATCCAGTCGGCCGAACCGATAAACATCTTCTCGGTTCCTCCTGCCCCAAAGATAAAAATCCGTGAATGTTCCAGATAACGGTCAATGATTCCATGAATACGTAAGTTACCATTCAACTCGGGTAAATCCGTAAACAGAGAACAGTTTCCACGGACAAGCAAATCTACCGGAACTCCTTTCTCTGCCGCCTCATACAGTTTCTTAACCATCACGATATCCGTGATATGATTAATCTTTATCTTAATGTAAGCTGGCTTGCCCATTTCCTTATTACGAATCTCATCGTTGATAAGCCGGACAAACTTCTGTTTCATCTCATTCGGAGAAACCAGCAATTCCTTGAAGCGAATCGGCGAATACGGACGTTCGATAAAATCAAATACCGCATTGACATCCCTGACAATCGGTTTGTAAGCCGTCATCAACATATAATCGGTATAAGACCGGGCGTTTCCTTCGTGAAAGTTTCCCGTACTGATACAGGCAATATCATTCCCCGAACGCATGGTGATATGCGTGATTTTGGAATGAACCTTCAATCCTTCCACCCCAAAGATTACATGGATACCGGCATCTTGCATCTTCTTCGACCAGTCAATATTGGAGGCTTCATCGAAACGGGCCAACAGTTCAATGACAACTGTTACCTTTTTACCATTCCGGGCCGCCCCGATCAAGGCTTTAACTACCTTGGAATCTTTAGCCAGACGATAGAGCGTTGTCTTGATGCTTTTCACTTCCTTGCTCACGGCCGCTTCCTGCAACACCCGTACATACGAGTCAAAGCTATGATAGGGCACATGAATGAAACGGTCTTTCTCCCGAATCAACTTGAAAATACTTTCCGTTCCGGACAATTCCTCTTTCAGGATCGGTGTCCATACCGGATATTTCAGATCTTTCCGCCCACAATCAGGGAACTTCATCAGATCTTTATGGTTATGATATCGGCCTCCGGCCAAGACTGTATCCAACTTATCCAAACATAAGGTAGAAAGAACCTGTTTCAACAATCCTTTCGGCATGGTCGAATCATAGACGACACGCAATGGTTCTCCGCGTTTACGACTCTTGACTCCTTTGGAAATCTTCTGCAGCATACCGTTCCGCAGGTCGTTGTCGATTTCCATTTCGGCATCGCGTGTAAACTTAAACGAATACGCCTCATAATCTGTAAATTCCTGTCCGCAGAAGATCATGGGCAAACAACAGCGGATTACATCGTCCAAGTACATCAGATAACGTTTCTCCCCTGCATCCGGTAGTCGGATAAAACGGCCACACGTATTTACAGGCAATGCCAGGAATGCATACTCCGGCGTGCGTTTCTTTACCTTCTTCCTGAACATTCTTACTGCCAGATATATATTCTCGTCGTTCTCAACATCCAACTGTTTGATGGCAGAGAACCATACCGGAATAACCGCACCGTTCAGATGTTGCATATAGAAGTTCCGGATAAAAGCCAGCTGTTCGTCATCAACCTCATCATCGCGCAAGAGATAGATGTTTTCTTCCTTCAACTTCTTGGTTACTTCGCGGGTAGCATATTCATATTCTTTGGAATATTCGGCATTCAGTTTATTGATTTCTTTCAAGATGGATAAGGCTTCCCGTCTGTTTTTCTGGGCAGCCTTGTCTTCACATTCGGCAATCCGGCTTTGCGAAGCCACACGTACCCGGAAGAATTCATCCAAGTTATTCGAATAAATTCCCAAGAAAGACAAACGCTCCAGCAAAGGAACATTGTCTCGACATGCTTCCTGCAAGATCCGACGGTTAAAATACATCCAACTGATGTCTCTTGGCAAATAATTTTTGTTCTCCTTTATTTTCATTACTGCTCTCATATTAATAATTAAATAAAGAAACAAGTTTAGTCTCACCCTATAAAGCTATGGCCTTATAAAGCGGGACTTCGATCTGTTTATGATTGTATACTTCCGAACAGGAAGCATATCAATGGTAAATAGATGCTGAAAACTTGCTAAAGTTATGAATTATATTGATAAAACGTTATTTTTATTGTTACTTTTTGTTCATTATCATCCGTAATTCTATGCCATCCGTACCTGACCGGAAAGATAAGGCAAATCATGCGGCTCGGGTTCTAAGGCATGCAGAATGACATAAGGCGCGCTGTTTACCCAAGTCCGGAATGACGGATTGGGTTTATACTGCCCGGCAAATCGAAGCAGCCTGTCCAGATCGAAATCATCGGAAACAATGCCGGCTCCGCTACGGGCTGCATCTTGCGCATTGCAATCTTGTTCGATATGAGCCGGAACCATCAGAATCGGTTTTCCCAGATACATGGCTTCGCAGACCGATTCAAATCCGGCAGTACTGGCGTAAGCCTTGCAGCCGCTCATCTGCTTTAAGAAAGCTTTGTCGTCAAGTGGATGAAAAGACAAAGTTTCATCGATTACTTTTACTTCCTTTTCACCTTTCCGGTCCCAGAAGAAACGTAACTCCGTCTCCGGACAACGTTGATGCCACGCCATGACATTCTCTGCAAATCCGGCATTAACCATATAGCCATGTATGTAATTGCCGGTTGTAGCCTGTATAGAAAAAACTTCCTTCCGGAGTAATGGCGGCACGATGCAAATACGGTGGTCGTTGTCGTCTTCCATTTTTGTAAATGAAAGAGCCAGTTTCTTGCTTGCGCCCAAGCAAGTCAGTTGGGAAAAAATGTTTAAGAGTTGAATTTCCGCCTTGTTGATCTCCGGAAGATGGAAGTTTTTATGTAAGAATAGATATTGATGCCCAATACAAATTTGTGGTACCTTGATATGATAAAGTGCATAAGTCAAGCCGGTCAGGAGTTCATAGAAGTTAACGACGACTTCCGCCTGCGTTTCCCGAATCCGTTCTTTGATAAAGCGCATACTCTTCAGATAGGTCGGCACTTTCAACAGATTATACCCTACGCTCCGCAGGATATTGTTCCGCTTGTTGGAAGCCGTAGGCAAGAAATTCGGACTCTCAAACCGACGGATCGGAGCTTGAATGCTTCGCATAAAGAAGTCCGGCAATTGACGGGACTGGCTTTTTCCAACCAGAATTTCCACCACTTCATGCCCGTTCTTGCGTAAAATCTCTTCCAGCGCCATACATTGCGTCAGATGTCCGCGCCCTTCTCCCTGTACGATAAAGATATATTTCATGAGGCTGATGATATGGATTGGATGGTTGTTCTGTTTTCTTCTGCCAAGGCTGGTTCTATTTCTACATCTGAATAATAGAGAATGCTCCAGTTACCGTTCTCGTCTTCTGCCAGTGCCGACATCGTTTCTACCCAGTCGCCCGAATTCAAATAATGAATCTTGCCATAATAGGTATTGTCCGGATGATGGATATGTCCGCAGATAATTCCATCATACTTGCGGGCCAAGGCAAAGTCAGACAAGGTTTTCTCGAAATCCGATATATACGAGACCGCCGACTTAACCTTCTGTTTGATCCGTTGTGAAAGCGAGAAATAAGGTTTTCCCCTCCACGTGCGGTATTTGTTGTACCAGCCATTAAACCAAAGTAAAAACGTATAACCCATATCGCCCAAGAGTGCCAGCCATTTCATCTGAGTCGTTACCCGGTCGAAGATATCTCCGTGCGTAACGAAGTACGATTTTCCTTCACTCTTCAATACATAATCTTTTACTATCTGAATATTCGCAAAGCGAATGGGAGCCAGATTATCCAGAAAGTCATCGTGATTTCCACGAACGTAAATCACCTCCGTTCCACACTTCTCCATCAGTTTCATGATAATCTTGAAGAATTGTGTATGTGCCGGCTGCCATTTCCGAGTTCCGTTCTTCTTCATGTGCCAGCCGTCAATGATATCTCCGTTCAGGATGAGTTTATCACAGTTCACCGAGCGAAGCAATTGGCTAACTTCCTCTACTTTCGAGTGAGTTGTTCCCAAATGAATGTCCGAAAGGACGATTGTGCGGTAATGTTTTCGTAAATACATACGTTTTTATATTGATTTACACAAAAGTACGGGCAGGATATTACGGGATTATGTGCTTGATGTGACAATCTCTTTACAACGGGATTTTCCTGTTTCTCTCATTACCGCATAGCATAAAAGCCATTACTATTCATATTTTTGACAGCTGTCAAAAAGATTTTCCATATATGTGATAAAGCTTTAGCACAATTGTCGAAAAGCTTTAGCACATATATGGAAAATATAAAAAGAAGGCACAATCGATCTCCATACCGGCTGGAAACCGATTAAACAAAAGCAAATCCGGCAGAATTGCTGGCAGATTTTCAATCCGACAGGCACACGCCTACTCCTTTGAGGACTTTAATTTGGATTTGTGAATCTTGCGAAAGGTATTTTCTTAGTTTGGTCAGGAAAACATCCAGACTGCGGGAAGAGTAAAAGTCGGCAGTTCCCCATACAGACGAAAGGATTTCATCACGGCTTACGGTCTGTCCTTTTCGCCGGCACAACATCTCTAAGATCAAATTCTCCTTGTGCGTCAAAGACTGTTGTTCGTCCCGATAACACAACTTGCTTTGTGTCGGATAAAAACGATAAGTTCCGATGGAATAAACACTTTCGGTACTTTCATTCTCTGAAAGCGATGTGACAGCCGAAGCCTGTTTCAACTTGATCAATGCCTGAATATGAGCATCCAGCTCTTCCGGTAGAAAAGGTTTCTTGAGATATAGATCGGCTCCTGAATGATAACCTTGAATTACATCTTTGGCCTGGGTACGACCGGAGATGAACACAATCGCCAGACGAGGATATTGTTCCCGAATTTGCTGAACCATGGTTATACCATCCAAAACAGGCATCTCGATATCGGAAATGATCACATCAAACGTCGCTTGAGCCAGTTTTTCCAACCCTTCTTTCCCGTTCGAAGCCGTGACGACTTCATAGCCGCCGATCATTTGTTCCAAACTGCTTTGGATAATGAAACTGAAATTCTTATCGTCTTCTACTAATAATATCCGAATCATAACCTATACTTTATCCGGCAAGACCAGTACAAACTCGCTGTATTTTCCTTCAACACTATCGACATGTACGGAACCATCCATCGCCGTAATGACTTTATATACGTAATTCAATCCCAAACCGAAACCGGCTATCCGCTTGTCTTTCTTCTCTTCCAGACCACCTCGCTGGAATTTCTCGAAGATATGCTTCTGCTGTTGTCTGGAAATACCCCAACCGTTATCCCAGACCTTGATAACGACATACCCATTTTCCTGACAAGCCGATAATCGGATCTGCACCTCTTCATGGGAATACTTGAGAGAATTGTCTATCAGATTGCTAACTGCTTCCTTCAAATATGCTTCATCGGCCATCACTTCCAACATCTCCGGACAGTCGATCCGGAAGTCAACTACTTTCTTTGCCTTTACTTTGTATTTACAAACCAGCTCATCTAAAAGCGGATAGATATGAACGGGAGCCAAAGTCAGCTTCAGATTCGACTGTTCCAATTTGGCAATAGTCAGAATCCGTTCCGATAGTTGCAGCAAATGTCCGCTTTCTTCGTTCAAGATCGAGAAATACTGCCGCTTCAATTCAGGCTTATTATCCAAGGCTCCGCTTTCCAACGTATGACCGGCCATCGTGATTGTATTGATCGGCGTCTTCATATCATGAATCATGGCATAGGTAAAGTCCTGTCGCAAGCGGGCAATCTTATTCTGACGTAAAATAATTTTCACCTGATATAAAAGACAAACTACCACCAAGATGATCAGGAAAACCGTTGCGATCAGCGAAATTCCCATCTGCCGGCATATCGCCCAATACGGATTAACGATACGGGCCTGGACCAACGTAGTTTTTCCTTCATCCAGAAAAACCGGCTGCGTTTCGATATGCTTAAAAGACAAAAGCGAGGAAGAAGCATTCACCGAACGGGCTGAATCGAGCACCTGACTATGAACCTGAACATAAATGCCTTCACCGGCTAGTGCTTCTGTAAAGATAGAATCCAACGCCGAGGCAGAAAAAGTAGATTGATAAACCGAATCAGCATAATGATTAAAGGCGACAATCAGCCGGCTGACAAGTTCCGGTCCGCTGGCTTCCTCAATATTGGCCGTTTCCTCCAGGTGGATCGTAAGCTCCGCATCCTCCGAATTTGAAGCTTGATTCAGGCGATCGGCCACCTCATCCAGTACAGATTTGGGAAATAAACGAGAACAAGCCTGCCGAATTTTCCCATCAATCAAGTGATAAGTATTTACCAGCCACAAGCTTTGTACAGCCACGATAGCAATCAATCCTAAAAAGGTCAATATTTTAATGTACTTCTGAGGCATACAGATCATTTGCTTCTTGTATCGCAAAGGTATAACAATTCCTTAACAATCGACATACCAATAACAATTAAATAACAAAACCATAACAACCCGATAACCTATTTCCGAGATAAAAGGACGTTCCTTTGCATCAGAAACAAAAATGATAACAAAATGACAAAGTACACAAAACAAATAGGAATGATCATAAGTCTGATGACTTGTACCAGTCTGCCGTTAATAGCACAGGAAGTGAAAGGAAGAGTTATGGATGAAGCCAAACAGCCCGTTGAGGCAGCAACTGTCATCATGCAAACGCCCGATTCGATCTTTATCGATGCCGTTATCACCGATTCCCTGGGTTATTTTACCTTCCCCAAAGAGCCTACGTGTTATCGACTGGTTTTTCAACATCTCCTGTTCAAAACCTTTGAGAAGGAAAATTGTGGTCCGGATGCCGGGATTATTACTTTACAAGGACAAGACTATACGTTGAACGAAGTCGTAGTAAGCGGAGAACGTCCTTTGGTTAAGGCAGATAAAGGAACATTAGTCTATGATGCCCAAGTTTTGTCCGAGCGGACAACAGCCCGTAATGCCTACGAATCTCTGTTGCGTTTGCCCGGTATCATCGAACAAAACGAAGAATTGTTATTAACCGGTGCAAAAGATATGAACATACTTATTAACGGAAAACCCTCATCTATGAACCAGGACCAGTTAATAACCTTGTTGAAAAGTACACCGGCTTCACAGGTAAAGCAAATTGAAGTCATGTACAACGCACCTGCCAAATACCGGGTAAGAGGAGCTGCCGTCAATATTGTATTAGCCAACGAGAAATCACCAGATCCTTTTTGGAAAGGCGAAGTTAGCGGGAATTACCAACAACTGGTCCACGCCAACGGTAGTGGAAACATCAACCTGTCGTATGCCGGAAAAAAGTTATCGGCCGATATCAACTATTCTGCCGGATATGAACACAGCGATAGTAAAATGCAAATAGATTCGCATCATACCCTGCCAGATAAGGTTTATTCCATTCAACAGCTGAATGAAACAGAAGCAAAACACGGACAGCATAACGTCCGCTTCGGACTGGATTATCAAATATCGGAAGGAAACAGTTTACATTCAGCTTATACAGGAGCATTTAAAACTCATGGCAAAACGACAACCCGTTCAAACGGCAACTATTCAGATTCGGAGAGTTTTCGGACATCTCAGGAACAAATGCACAACATCAACTTAGATTATACAGCAGCTTTCGGTCTGAACGTTGGATTGGATTATACTCATTTCAACAGTCCCTCCGCACAAGACTTTACCAATGATCTAAATACCGAGAAACAACACTTCCTGGTAGATGAAAAGCAAACCATAGACCGCTGGAATGTTTATGCCGGACAAAACCATGAATTGCCTCGAGGCTGGGGACTTAATTATGGCATCAATTTTACCTTCGCCCAGGAAAAAAGCGGACAATTATATCACTTGGATGCAGGAACCGATTTATCAGTTTCGAACACAGATACCCACATGTGGGAAGAAACTTATAATTTCTATGCAGGAACCGAGAAATCCTTTAACGATCAGTTATCCATGTCTTTATCGCTAGCCGGGGAATATTATCGGTTGATGGATTATCAACAGTGGGCAGTTTACCCGACTTTTCAACTGAGTTATCAACCGAGTTATAAACATATCTTTCAACTGGGCTTTTCGTCTGACAAGACATATCCAAGTTATTGGGAAATGCAAGATATCACCAGTTACATCAATGGATATATGAAACTGAAAGGAAATCCGTACCTGCGTCCTTCAACCGATTATACCGCCTCTTTGACCTACATCTTTAAAGGGAGATATATTGCCAACGCCTATTATTCGTATGTAAAAGATTTCTTCTCGCAGTTACCTTACCAAAGTCCGGACGAACTGGCATTGGTTTATCAGTCCATTAATCTAGATTATCAACAAAGTGTAGGTTTATCGCTGATCATTCCTTTTTCAGTTGGCAAATGGTGGACTGCCCAATGTATGTTCGATGGTTCATACAGCCAGGATGTCTGCGACAAGTATTACAATATCTCCCTGAACCGAAACAACTGGAGAGGCATTGTACAAATGAACAATACATTCCGCCTTTCATCCCGACCGAATCTCCAACTGGAATATAACCTACTATACGTTAGTCCGACGCTACAAGGTATCTACGATGTAAGTTCTGTTTGGAAAATGGATCTGGGACTGAAATGGACTTTTGCCAACGACAAGGCCGAACTGAAGATTCAAGGTAACGATCTCTTCAACACCTGTGTTCCGGATGGGAAAATCGATTATAAAGGACAAAAACTCAACATGGACATGCAGAACATCAACCGCAATCTATCCATCACCTTTACATATAGGTTCAATGGATACAAAGAAAAGAAACATAAGGAAGTTGATAGGTCGAGGTTTGGGTACTAGTCCTAAACAGATATTATCACAATCCATACGTGTGAATTAATTATTTGATTAAATTAGCGCAATATACAATCATACAGAAAATCTAAAATACTATCAATAGATAAAATCAAGAAAATACTTTCTCTTGGAGAGAATAAACGAGTCGAATTTAAGAAATGTACGGATCAAGTTTCAGCTTCCGTATATGAAACAATCTGTTCATTTTTAAATGCAGAAGGTGGACATATTTTCTTAGGAGTAAATGATGATGGTGTAATTATCGGTATAAATCCTAAATGCGCTATTGATATGACCAAAAGTATCATTAATACGTTGAACAATCCGGAACAGTTTCTGCCACCGATGCCAATCAACCCGGAAATAATTGAGATAGACGGAAAGTTGATCATATACATAAATGTACCTGAAAGCGAACAAGTACATAGATATAAGAATCGCTTCTTTGACCGTTGGGGAGATGCAGATAATGATGTATCCAAACATACGTATTTAGTAAAAAACATATTTATGCGGAAAGAAAAGGAATCTTCAGAAAATGAAATATTCCCTGATGTAACTTTGGAGGATATGGACGATGAATCGTTTAAGATTATGCGTAACCACATTTCCATCCATAACTCTAATCATCCATGGCTAAGTATGACAAATGAAGAATTCCTAAAAAGTCTGTTTTGGGGTAAACAACGGGAAACAAACAAAGAAGGATATAAATTAGCAGCCATTCTTTTATTTGGCAAAGAACAGACTATTCTGAATTGTTGTCCGTGGCATCGTACAGATGCCATTTACCGTAGCATGTCTTATGAGCGTTTCTTACATCCGCTTCCGACTGACCCGGATATACGCTACAACGACCGGGATATGATATGCGTCAATCTAATTCAGTCATATATTCGTTTGCTGAATTTTGTGCAACGCAATATGCCTGATAAGTTCCGTTTAGCAGACAATGGTATAGACCGTCTGGATTTACGAATAATGATATTCAGAGAAGTAATATCAAATACACTTCTGCATCGTGAATATATCAGTTCATATACCAATAAGTTTCTCATATTCCGCGACCGGGTAATAACAGAGAATTGGACAAAACCTTTCCAAACAGGAGAGATAGATATAAATGACTGGCGTACCCGAACAAAGAATCCGCTAATAACAAAGGTCTTCCGTGAAATGAAATGGGCCGAAGAGCTTGGCTCTGGACAGAAAAATATTCGGAAATATGCTCCGTTATACTTTGAAAATGCTGAAATAGAAATTCATAGTGGAGAAGAGTTTATCTTTTCCATTACCTATCGTGATCCTAAAGAGTTTGAACTTACAGAAGATATACCGACAAGTCGGGACCAAGTCGGGACCAAGTCGGGACCAAGTCAGGACCAAGTCGGCACTAAGTTGGCATTAAATCAGGGAGAAATACAAACTATTCTTGAAGCTTGTTTATCTGAAAAGTCACTAATGGAAATTATTACTTTGCTACACTTTAGTAATCGGACTAAATTTAGGAATAAATACATAAACCCTTTGATTGCAGAAGGATTACTGGCTATGACTGTTCCCAACAAGCCTAACAGCCGGTTGCAGAAATATTATACCACGGAGAAAGGAAAATCTTTACTAAACAGATAGCCTATTAATAATAAAGGAGTTAAGCCAAATACTTAACTCCTTCTATGCTTTCAGTCGGGATGACTGGATTCGAACCAGCGACCACACGCCCCCCAGACGCGTACTCTAACCGGGCTGAGCTACATCCCGTCTTTTAACGGGTGCAAAGGTAGAGATTTTATTCTAAATTCCAAAACTTTCCCGATAAAAATCCATCGCCTCCAGGATTTGTTCCTTTTCTACATGCTGATTAATACGTACATCTCCTACTTGTCCCAAGAGGGTAAAATTGATAACATCCCCTTCGTTTTTCTTGTCGTGCCTCATCAACTCATAAAGCTGGTCATAGTCTTTGCAGGTGAAGAAAAAGGTCGGATAATACGTTTTTAAGTAACAAATTACCTGACTGAGTTTCTCTTTCGGGAAACCGCATAACTTATGAGACAAGTATAATTCACTGACTAAACCGGCAGCTACCGCATGTCCATGTAACAAAGGTTTGTTTTGCTGGAAAGACAGACTTTCGTAGGCATGACCGATCGTATGACCAAAATTCAAGGCTTTCCGGATACCTTTCTCTTTTGGGTCTTGAGCCACGATATCCTCTTTAACGGCTACAGACTGTGCTACAAGTTGATTCAGGTAGGAATAATTCATCGTATCGATATCATACAGCATGACGGGCAAATAGACATCCATAGAACTGATCAGTGCATGTTTGATCATCTCGGCATAACCAGAAAGGATATTGGCACGATCTAGTGTACGAAGAAATTCACAGTCGATAAAGACACACAAAGGCGGATAGAACGAACCGATCTCATTCTTCAATCCGTTGAAGTTAATTCCCGTCTTACCACCAACAGCAGCATCGACAGACGCCATCAAAGTAGTCGGTACATTGATTGTCCGAAAGCCCCGTTTGAAAGTAGCACCCGCGAAACCGCCCATATCCGTAACCATACCGCCACCCAGATTCAATAATACCGAATGACGAGTGGCGCCTTCGTTCGACAGTCGCATCCAGATTGACGACAATGATTCCAGGTTCTTATGCGTATCGCCGGCTTCAACCGTAATAACCGGAGCCTCCTGTAGTAAAGGAATATCTTTTACCAAAGGATAACATTGTTCCACCGTATGCGTATCGGTCAATATAAACAACTTATCATAATCCAGATCTGCCAGAAAAGCCTGCAACTCGGCTTTCAGATCCTGACAAATCACAACTTTCTGTTCAGACATAATCCATTGATTTTATTTCCGAAAACAAAAATAGAAGAAATTCTTTGATTTCAGACAGGAATAAAAACAAAAAACCTTCCTTGTCCTCTCGGATTTGGAAGGTCATAGAACTTTTTTATTACACTATTATCATATTAATCTAATAATGTAAAAACACGCTTTCGCCCTCGCGGGTTACTCGTTACAAGAACCATATCCGAATTCATGTGCGTGTAATTGTAATATATTCGTGTAATTCTTAGTAGAGACGCGGCACGCCACGTCTCTACAATTTTATTAATTGTCAATTATCAATTGTCAATTATTTTACAACTACCTTGAAGCTTTCGCCATCAACTGATACAACTACTACACCTTGAGGAGCAGCGATTGTTGCGTTGTCTGAAGAAACTACTTCGTTAGCTACTACCTTACCTAAGATTGTGCTTACGATTACGTTCTTACCTTCAGCACCCTTAACTACTACGGCACCATTTGTACCAGCTACTACTACACTTGAAGTAGCGATTGTTTCGTTAGCTGTTGCTTCAGAATCTTTTTCGATATCTTTAAAGATGAAGCGAGCACCCTGGTTGATGAATTCACCTGTTACATTATCTTCTGTAATGTCACCAGCTCCAACCCAATCATCAGTGAAGTCACCTGTATTGTGGTTACCATCATTGCTGTAGTACTTAGCCAATACCGGTACATTGTTGTGGATCTTGATCCATGCACCAGCGAATGAACCAACCTTAGAGTAGATTGAATGAGGTTTACCATCCTTGTTTGCAGAATCATTAGATTCGATCAAGAAGCTGCTTTCGCCATTTTCACCTTCTGCATCACCTGTATTTCTGAATGAGAATACAGCGTTGTTGTGTTTGCCATCCAACGGTACGATGTCGTAAACTTTACCCAAGCTGTCTTTTGACAAGAATGTCGGGATGATATATTTACCTGAACCGTCTTTTGCTTCTTCTTTGATTGATTCCAATGTGTACGGATATTTCAATACATACAAGCTATCACCACGGTGTACTGCTTCTACGAAGCCTAAGCGAGTATAATTGTCTGATTTGAACTTATCTGCATTTGTTACCTTGTCAATCATAGCTGCCTGAACAGAGTCATTGTAGTTGATCATGAAACGACCGTCAACATAACCAGCGAACTTCTCTGAGTGACCACAACCTGAGTTGATACCATGCTGTGCATGACCATCAATACCACAATCACAATATTCGTAAGCCGGAACGCTATCTGCTGCTACTACGAACAAGTACTGAGGCATACGAGTACCCATAGATTTAGCAACCGCATCAACATAGAAGCCTTCGTTCTTAGTCGGCTTGTTCATGTTCTCAGCACCTAAGTAGTTCATACCCCAACGCTGAGCTTCCTTAGATGATGAATCTTCGAACAAGCTTTCGTTACCTTGTCTTTCGATTGTATAGATATCCAACGCTTTCTTATCGTTGTTTACATATTCGTCTGCGATTGTTGCATACAATGGACGATCTGCAGATACCAATGCAAATGCATCTGTTGATGTATTACACAATTCGTCAACCTTCGTATCCAAAGAAACAGCTTCAACACCTAATTTACCAGTTACCTGATAGTTGTTTTCACCTTTCTTAACCATACTAACCATTATGATGTCCTTATCAGGATTGAAACCAGTAATATTATTATCAGTTTTAAGTTTCTCATTATCCGAAGGATCTACATCCTTATAATACACATCATAATCATTACCATATTCATCCGGCTGAGTCATCTTTGTCAATCCTTTCAAATCATCTTCTGTTTGAGCATTTACCTTGATGTAAGTCGGATTGTTAACAATTGCATAACCGTGGATGTCATTCAAATGATTGTTTTCCTTCAAAGATACAATTGCAAATGACAAGTGATTCTTCGGATCCATAATTTCGTCTTCAGTAGCCACTACATACTTGTACTGGTTGTTGATTGCAACGAACTTATGATCGTTATCGATCAGGTTGGCATCTTTCACTTTGATCTTATAGAATGTCTTATACAATTGAGTTGCATTGGCAGCTTCGCTTGCATAACCATATTTCTGTTCTTTTACATAAGCGAAATGATAAGTACCTGTAGGTTTTTTTACAATTTCACCATTTACAATGGATTCAGTTGAATCAGGAACAGGAACCCAACCTTCTGAACGGAACAATTCGAATGAAGTACCGGTATCACCTACACGTAGATTGTTGTTCTTATCACTTACAGTCAAGAACTTACCAGCATTCATATCATACATGTGCTGGAACATGTAAGTAGTGTTACGCAGATTTTCATCTGTTTCATTGAAGTAACCCAATTCATTTACATCTACCGGTGCAAAGGTTACTGTATCAGCACAATTGTAAACATAACGTTTATGTTTATCTACATTCTGCTGGCCACCTTTAGCCAACCAACCATATTCACGATGATTAATTGTAAAGAACTTACCATCACCTGCTGTATATAACTGACCAGCAAAGAAAGGAACCTTTCTCAGGTCTCCATATTCACGGTTGTAGATACGAACTGTCGGATTTTCGTTATAATTCAATTCATCACCCGTCAAACAAGGCTGAGTTTCAACAACCCACTGAGTTGCCGGCATGTGGTTAAAGTCTTGCTGACCTTGTTCTTCTACGTCATATACTACATGACCACCCATATCAGCTACCAAATTAGCACCGTTTACACGATGTTCTGTCTGAGCTGTTGAGAACTTGTTAGTAGCCAAATTCATGAAGTAGACACCACTTGCCATTGTAGCACGAGTCAAGTGTGTATAATCATGAACGAATTTCAAGCGCAACTCCATATCTGCCTGATAAGCATTTACCTCAGAGTTATTTGTTACATAAGCAGGATTTATATTCTTCATCCAACCCTCTTCAGCTTTAGGCTTGACAACAGCTTTATATCTCTCAACAAATGCTTCAGCATTAGAAGGGGTACCGATTGTCAACAAATAGTCGGTATCTCCTACCTGAGAATTGTTCATCGCATACAAAGCAACAGGAACACCTTCAGCTTTATTTGACATCCAAGCGGCATTAATAGGATCAGTCTCATAAGCTTTAGCTTCATTAACTGTATTTACCCACAAACCTGGCACATCATCAGCTAAATGTGTCTTTTCAAAAGGAACTCTATCCTTCATATCGTTGGTATTCATACGAGAAGCATTCAACGGCTCCAATACCAAACTATCGTTGGTTGCATAATAAGTAGCTTTCCAGTGGTAACGAGCCTCCAAAGCATCTGGATAACCTGCAGGACGAGGTTCTGCTTTCAAAAGCACTTCACGTTTTGCATCTGGTGTAGCAGCTTTTTCTTTTATCCGAGCATACGGCTGTATCTTAACTTCCAATCCATTATAATTGGCAGTTGGAGTTCCTTCGTAGTTATGTTCGCTTACATACAAATAACCATACTCTTTCTGATCTCCAACCTGGCGTTTCGGATCTTTAGTTCTCAATAAGATATCATAACCAGCATAAACATTTTGACCTCCCGTTGTAATATCCTTATTTTCTTTTATGTCGTAATCATAATTACCACGATTCAAGACACCTCGTGATGTTTCATTAGTAGCCTCTTTTCCATAAAGAGTTTCAGCTACAAACTTACCGTCTTTGAATGCATGTGCAAACGGATTAGCATCCTCAACAATATTCAAAGGATCTCCTGTTTCCGGACTTAAAACTGTAAATTTAGCGAATTTACCGGCTTTATCTGCATTTGCAGCATCCAACCACTGATCATAATACTTAATATACTCTGAGTTATTCTGGCCAAATGTTAAGAAAGAACCATCAGCATCTATCATGGAGTTGATTTCTGCAGCATTCAAAACTTTAGCACCAGCTACAACCGGACGGATTTCCAATACACCACTTATATTCATTCCGCCTATGAAATCCTGAGCATTGGCTCTTGAATCTTTCACTGCAACAATAGCCCAACCACCTGTTTTCGAACCGTCCAAACCGGTTTCACTCAAACCAGCCTCAAATTTAGTTCTCGCAGTTTCCGGACGTTCACTAACAAAATTTACACCATCACCATAAGTCTCTTTATCAACATTACCTATTCGATCATTTAAGCGAACCGCACGTAATGTCATAACAGAGTCAACCTTATTATGGAAATAAGAATAAACACGTTTCCAGGTAAGAGGAGCTGTTCCGTTATCTTCCGTAGTATACCATGCCCAATGATCAATACAACCGTCAGTCAAACCTTTATTTTCATAAGTCCAACCAAAATTAGCAGCATTCTTTTTATAATTCTCATTTTCTGCAATCTTATCCGCATCTGACGGAATAATAAATTGTGTACCTACACGCTGCAAAGCATTTGTATGATCAAAAGCCAACTCAAAACCGGTTTCTTTGTTTACATAGGTATAAACACGACCATTTGCAGGACGATCTGTTACTTTAATTTTCCACAAAGAATGAGTTAAAGTAGCTTTTGTAACTTCCTGAGCTGTCAAATAAATTTTACCTGTAGAATAATCGCGCTCTGCAACCAATACATAAGTACCCTCTTTATCCTCAGTCAAACCTAAAGACGGCGGATTAACTTCCAACTGATAATAGTACTCCTGATTGATTTTGTACACATCCTGGAAGTAGTTGTCCAGCTTTGCCGACTTCACCATACGGGTACGATAAGGCACCTCGCCGTCTTGCGGGCAATACTGAGCTGCTACCGGGAATGAGCCCGCCAGTAAGGCTAAGGCCATCAAAGTAGAAAACTTTTTGTTCATAATTAAATTAATTTAGTATTAATAATAAGAATTATATCCTCTTGTGTAATATTCGTCTTTATCAAGTCGGTAAAAAACGGTGGTTTATTTTCGTCAATCAAAAGGACGATTCTATGGAGTTGAAAGGCTTTGTTGCCCAAAACGGGTTGTTTGTACTGTAATTGTTATGTGGTTGATAAGAAAGAGTATATATTTGGAAAAAAATTAGGAGGTTTGTTTGCTAGTATCAAAAAAGGATTTACCTTTGCAATACGGTAAAGTCGGGAAGAAACCACCGTTTTGTTACTACTCCATTCTATCTATCCTTTTTCATATTTTAGGTATTATCCAGATAGGTTTGCTATATATAATAAGGTATAGGAAAGTTCGGTCTTCATTCATGCCTATGAATGATCCAAAAGCCGGCGTATATTCTTAAATTCCCGGCGTATATGAATGAAAAGCCGGCGTCTTTTGCTTCAAAAGTAACGAGTATCAAAATTGATCTTCGTCAGGTTCGTTTTTGATACTCGTTGGAATTGATTATACCTATATCTGATTTTCTTTTATACCCTTCACACACCTGTTTATCTGTTTCATATTCTGGTTGTTCCAGTGAAGGGTGTGAAGGCTGTTCGTTCTTTTGGCTTAACCCCAAAGAACCAAAAACTCAAGATCGTATTCGTTCTTTTCTCTTGAAAGAAAAGAACCAAAAGTTCAAGGCT
>ENA-OPCA01000102-OPCA01000102.1-human-gut-metagenome-genome-assembly--contig:-NODE-102-length-80538-cov-5.342308_pt1 | contig 80538 bp, 60 predicted proteins | sample MGYA00241076_ERZ501468 | MGnify/ENA primary metagenome ERZ501468 (study PRJEB25962, sample SAMEA2042633) | human gut metagenome | biome: human gut; feature: human-associated habitat; material: faeces... | reverse complement strand
GTGTTAAGCCTGTCGCTAGCGTTCATCCTGAGCCAGGATCAAACTCTTCGTTGTTCAAATTGTTTTATGTCTTTGCTCAAGATTCCGTTATTTCCAGGTTCAAGTATTTTACTGACGGTATTCATTCTAAATACTTGTACTACTGTTGTATATGTAAATTTCTCAAAGAACTCTTTTCAATCGTTTCTTTCGAAACGTGGTGCAAAGGTAAGGATTTTTATTTTTATCTTCCAAATTTTTTTCGAAGTTTTTTTTCGATTTATTTTTTCGGAAGTTCTTTCGGAACGACTTCAGGACATTCGCTTGGATCTTCCAACCTCATCCCTCGGTATATCTATTTCCGGATTCCTCAACCCCTCTTTCATCATGTCACCACCGCATCTCTCTCGATTGCGGGTGCAAAAGTACTGCTGTATAACATATTCTCCAAATGTTTCTCCAACTTTTTTCAATTTATTTTTTACTTTCATTGATTGTCAGTGATTTACAAATGCACTTTTCGCCGTTCTTTTGGCTTCCTCTCTTTCTCTTTTATTTCTCCTTTCTAAATTCTCAATTTTCAATCCTCCTTTCTCAATTGACAAAAAGCCGGCGTGTTTTTATCATTTCGCGCCGGCTTTTCAGCAAAAGACGCCGGCTTTTTCTCTTTTTATGCCTATCTTTCCAAATCAAATAAACGGGAATCGATTTCAATCCTCACTAGATTTACTTTCGATTCCCGTTTAGTTTGATTAGTATTCTTCTATTATATACCTACTATTACCATAGGCGATTTTTCTTTATACCCTTCACACACCTATTCATTGTCCTAATATTCAACTACTTCCTGTGAATGGTGTGAAGGAAGGCCTTGAATGCGGTAGTTGGAAGGGATTGAATAAAGATTACTTCTGATCAGAAGTCTATCTTATTTAAATAAGCGTACGATCAGATCAAAATTCGTATCCCGATAGGTCGCTTCCCATGGAGTAGTGTCTTGCTGACTATAGCGACTCTTCAATAATTCAGAAGCTTTTGTTGTATCACCTTTATATATAGCCGCACACCATTGAGCCGGTTTGCTATCCGGGAAATCTTTTGCCCAAGAAGCAACCATCGCATCTGCCTCTGTTTGTTTTCCGACTTCCCGCAGCGCTAAAGCCGTCAACAGACGGGCTGATTCGAAATACTTTGGAGAAGTTTTCACTGCCGCTACTCGATTAAAGCAAGCTTTGGCTTTCTCCTTCTGGCCTTGCCCATCGTAAACCTTTGCTTCTAGATAATCTTCCAGACGGCTATCTATCTGGTCGTCGTACGGTTTTCCGACACCCAAGTTTTCCGGCCATTCCTTAGAAGCTTCGATTGATTTCAATGCCGATGCGTATTTCCGCTTACCAATCAAATCCATTGCCTGATATAAATTGGCAGCCCGATATACGGCACGACCGGCATACGAGCCTTCATTCGGCAGTACTTCCATCTTCTTCAACAAGGAAACGCACGCTGCATACTGTCCGGTTTCACACAGACCGTTGGCATATTTCAAGCCTATGTAATAATTCTTCGGATACAGTTTGGTGTATTTCTTCCCGACTTCTGTCACTTTCTGCCAATCGCTGACGGACGTATAATAGTTCAATAGAGCAAAACCAACCCGCCAAGAAGTTTCTACTTGTTCTGCCTTCAACAGATCGTCCAACCGAGCCTGACCCGATTTCAACTGAGCACGCGACAAATACAACTCTGCATAGTCTGTCGGTGTACAACGATTCATCGCCTCGAGGGCTTTATCCTTCTGCTGATTAGTCCAATAGATCAAACCTTTATAATAATCAATCTTCCAGTTCGGAGATTGAGTCTGTGCCCAATCCAGATACTTCATTGTTTCAGGACGGAAAGGGAAAACGAAGTCGGGCGACTGCGCATTCGCCTGTTCCAAGGTAGCCTTCGATTCAGCCTCTTTGCCCTGCTGGCTCAACAGATAAGCAGACTGATACAAAGCAATCGGATATTTTCCGGCACATGCCAGCAATGCCAAGGCTTCATCCGGACAACCCACTCTTTCATACCAGCCTGCCAGCTCGAGATACGTCTCAAACGGAAGTTCATTCCGAATCAACGAAGAAAAGTCTTTCAGCTGATCAGCCGTATGCTTGCCAGCCAACCAAGCCTCTTCAAAGCGGGCTGCATGATACAACGGCAGACGATCCAACACATATTGAATCTGTTCCTTCGCCTGTTCCGTCTTACCCGTCTGACGATACACCAACATCAACAACTGACGGGCATCCAAATTCATCTCATTAAATTCCAGACTCTTCTGGGCATAATGCTCGGCCTTTGCCCAATTCTTCTCACAGGCATACATCTCGCCCAGCTGTTCATAAGCAGCCGTACGAACCGACGCAGCAAACGAAGCAATAGAGAAAGCAGCCTTGGCTTCGGCCGTCTTGCCCATCACCCGATTCACCAAGCCATACAAATAATTGGCTTCGCCATCATAGGTATTCAAGCTCAAGGCCGTATTCAATAACGGCAAGGCCTCTGCATACCTGCCTTCGCGATAATACAAAGATGAAAGACGTACCAATGCCGGAGCAAAATACGGATCTTTATCCACCGACTGTTTCAGATACTGTTCAGCCTTATCCCAAACTTTCTGGTTCAGCCACTGTTCGCCCTGCGTATAAAGACCGTAAGCCGAATTCCAATCGAAATCTTCCGGCAACGTCATCGGACGTTCCAAATCATAATCCTTAGTATTTTCTGAATAAACCAGCAGATCGTCTCCGATGACAACCTTCAGATGTCCTTCCGGAATTGATTTGGCAGCAGACAAAGTAACCGGCTCCAGCACCTTCGTATTCAACGGAAGCGTTTCTACCAGTTTTTCATCCTGATAGATTTTCACATCGGTTGATAATACTTCCAGCGGAGAGAATGCCAACTTCAGGCTGCCTGCTTCACGCGTCACATGCAAGGCACCGATACGGCTTGCTTTCGAAACGCCCTGAATACCTTTTACCGGATACCAGTATTCTGTCCACTCGTCCGTCATCTGCGGAGCAAAAGCATAATGTTTATACGGTGTATAAGCACTGTTGGATGCCGGCTGATTGAATACACGTCCGGATTGCAATTCGATATACTGACCGTCTGTATCCGTCAACAGATCTTCCCAGATACCACCTTCGCGTGCCTGTCCCCACAAGAAGATCTTCATACCCAACTTCTCGTCAAACTCTGCATGATGGATCGAACCATAATCTTCGCCATGCCAATAGATACCATAATAATCATTATAATATCCCAATACATGATAAGACTTCGAGTTCCCGAAGTTATTCTTCTCATACCAGCCAATATTTCGGCCTTCTTCGTCCATCGGGAAAGTAAACAACTCTCCACCGTGGCCGATATAGTGATCACCCGGATAACAGAACTCCGCGTTCTTTCCTACCCGATAACCCGCATTCATCCAATGATAATACGGCTGATCGATCGAAGATTGATTGTACCACGTCGTATGCGTCGTGAAGTAAGCCTTGTCTTTCGGCAAATTCACTTCCACCGTCCAGGCTGTACGGGTAAGCCATTCATACGAAAAGACATAACAGCTCACACTGCCGTCATCTTTTTTCTTTACCAGATAATCAATCGGTGTACTGGAAGTAGGCGCATGACCAATGATACCAAAGTTAAATTCGATACCACCCGATGTCCAAGGGCCACGCATCGCTATATCACGGAATTTGGCCACGCCATTGTCATAAACAAACGCCTTGCCTGTTGTCTTGTCGATTGCACCCCATACCTTTCCTCCGACTTCGGGGAACAAGGTTACCTGGATATAATCGTTTTCCAGCTCGACTGTTTTCCATTCTTTATTCACTCCTTCAGCCGCAAAACCATCAAACCGGAAATAAGGATAATACAAATTGGAAGGAGAAGCCACCGGACTCGGATCGGAGAACGGATAGCTTTTCATGGTTTTAGGCTGCTCTTTTACCACTGCCTGCTGAGCAAAAACAGACGGCCATGTCCAAAAGGCACATACCGCCAGAACCAGCACTCTTTTCTTCATAAGCTTGTCTTTCTTAGGTATTCTTAATAATTAACTACACACAGCTATCAGCTTTCTATGATTCACTTCCGACGCTCTGTCAATCGGAAGAGCTTATCATCAGAGAGACACCCTGACGAGTATCAGCGTCGTTCACTGATGAGCGTCAGAGTGGCAATCGGATGAACATCTAAGTGCCACTCTGACGATACATCTATTTATTCTACAACGATCAACCAACCTTTGCCTTTCGGAACAGTGATTGTTTCGCCCGGTTTCCAGGTCTTTTCAGGCTGGAAGTTCTCGATTGCCGGAGCATGTAAAGTAACCTTGGCCGGATCCAGACCTAACTTAGCCCAGTCGATCTGCAAAGACACTTCAGCATCCTGATCTTCCCAGGTAGCCAACGAGATCACAGCCTTCTGTCCCATCTTACGATAGACAGTAGCCAATGTCCGTTCTTTACCCGTCTTTACCGGATTATCAGAAACCCAGTATCCGATCATCTCACTGCCTTTCAAGCCTACTTCATCCCAGAAATTCCACAACGGACGGTTATCTACGCCATAACCCGGGTTACGACCTGTCATACCATAGATCATACCACGCCATTTGTTACCGCCTTCCCAAAGCATTTCGCCCATCAGACCATACGGAATACCTGAGACTTCAACGATCCAGAACTCTGGCGGCATATCATAGTCGAAATATTCACCGAACCACAGACGATCCAGATACGGGAAATGTTCCAGATACAGGTTCGCACTGTTGGCAAAACCATCTTTCTCGTTAAACTGATTGGCAGAATGCAAATCGATCATCGCACCCGGATTAGTCCGGTTCAAGATCTTGCGCACACGCTTCATCGACATCCGGTCGAATGCCAAATCATCAATATACAAACCATCGATGCCGACATTCTTAACCAGCCAGTCCAAGCCTTCCATATAATAATTATGCCAACGAGAAACACCTGTATTCACAATTGCCGCATCTTTTACCGTATAAGCAAACCAGGCAGCAATATAATCCTGATCATAATGTTCCTGAAGCCATGAATAACCACCACCTTTTCCTTTTGAGAAGATTTCACCATTCAAACTGCGCAAAGCGAATATTTCCACACAGCTATTCGTCAATTCACGCACCGTGTTATAAATCTTCACCTTCATATCCAGTGCATGTGCCCCGTCGATATAGGCTTTCATTTCCTTCGTACGCAAGAACGGATAATTGATAAACGGATTAATTCCTGTTGCATGGTGGATATTGACAACCGTCGCACCAAAGTCGTGTGTCTTATCAATGAAATCATATCCATGATAATAACGGTCATGCCACTGCTTATCTGTATTGATGGTACGGAACGGAGTTACCAAAACGTTGAAATAATAATACAAACGGTCGCCTTTCTTCAAGGCACGCTTACCGGAATAAGCATTGACCAACATATTTTCGCCAGTTGTAGTCAGCTTGATACCGCCATTACCGTCGTTGCACCATGAAACCGGCATATGTAACGGCTTCTGATGATAGAAGTTGGTGTTCAACGGACGTTCGTATTTATCATCATAGAAACGAAGCTGAAGACCGGCATTCACATCACCTGTCCAGACAGCATCCTGATTCTTTTCCACACTCCATTTCCAATCGAAGTTCTTCGGACAGTAACCGCCTTTCTCTCCCAAACCCATCATATAACGGGCAATACCCGGAGCCAATTCCGTCTGCAAAGCGATGTCGTTGATCTCGCCATCTTCGCGGGCAATCAAGACGATCTTATATTCCATGTTACCATCAGACTCGATCTGTGCATCCAAGTTCATCAGAAAGCGGCTGTTCTGATTGGTAGCATGCCAGCCGATAGCACCCGGTTTCCGCTTTGTCACCGCAAAATCCAAGTTTTCCCATGTACCGCCATCGGCAGTCAGGTTCATCGGCTTCGCCAATATATCACGTCCAGACGTACCAATCTCGGTTACTGTTTCTTTGAAATAAGAAGTAATCTGCGAAGGCAGACCTGTCTTTTCCAATGTCACCGAGCGCCCCAGCAATGAAATAGTCTGATCTTTTATTTCCAAAGGAATATAAGGAGCGATCACTTCATCATCAAAGCCTATTTGAGAGTTCAACCAGCGCAGGCGAGAATGACGCCACGGTTCATTATCTCCATGGTTGGCAATCACATTCTCTGTTACATTCAAGGTCAGATTAACCGTCTTCGTTTCCACACCTTCCGCCGAAACCGTTACCGTACCTTCATACGTACCGGAAGCCAGCTGTTCCGGAACCATTGCACCGATCCACAAAGCCTGTACCTTACCTTTAGGAACCGAACAATCTTTCTCAAAGACTGTTCCGGTCACATCAACACCTCCCGTATTGAAGCAAGTAAATGCAGAAGCCGGAATAGATTCACCCGTTTTCTTATTTACCAAAGCCGAATAATCCACCTTCAGGTGATTCACGTCACCGCGAGCTGCCCAGACACCCAACTGGAAAGTATAATATTCCCCTTTATCAGCCGTACCTGTAAAGACATCATGACGGTCTTCTTCAATCCATTTATAAGGGATATCAGTCGTCATACGGATCGGGAAACGACGGTCTTCCGTAAATAATATATACTTTTCACTGGGCCGAGCCTTCAGCAACGCATCTTTCTCGTCTTGTGTAGCAATGATCTCCATCGGATAGAACGAATTGAAATCATCAATAGCCTGATACTGTTCTATCTCAGCCTGAGGTAATTTTGGAGCCCGTTTTCCATTCAGTTTATTTGCTTTCAACCACTCGGCATCAGCTGTTTCCTCAAACGCAGGATATGTTACCGTCGGGTAATATTTACTGCCAGACGATACATTCTTCAGATAATAAATATAATAATTACCCGGGACCGTCTGTGGTTGGAAAACAACCTCTCCTTTTTCCCGGTTCACAGTAAACCGAGCCACATTAGTTACCCGTTTACCAGTCTTAGCATCCACAACAATCAAATTCTTCTCTTCCGGATTCAGATCACGGCGACGCCAATTCATCGTAGCCAAAACAGCATCACCTGCTTTATCTACCGACACAACCACTCGATGATTCCCTAACGAATCCGCATCCCAAACACCTGTTCCATACAAAGAAGGAAGCGGCTTTTCTTGTGCAGAAAGGGACGCGATAGCCAGAAAACCGGCTAAACTAATCCAAATTTTCTTCATGTTCTTAAATTTAAAAGGTCTTTAATAAGACGTATATTGTTTTATTCTGTTCAACAGTTCTTCCTGTTTTCTTCGTTTTTCCAAGTCTGCCGGATCCATTTTCTGCCGGAAAGTTTGCTTCAGCTGTGCATTCAGATCCTTGAAACGGGCAATCTCATCTGCCGAAAAGTCTGAAATCAACTGATCAGCCGGAGTCACCAGTTCATATCCCAACTTCACCAAGACATCGCCTGCTACAGATTCAAAGATACGAATATCTTCCGAAGAAAGTTCGTTCATAAACTTCTTTGAATTATTTTTAAGAATCGGCTTTGTCACATTCGACCACATCTTTCCTGCAACAGCCGTATTCTTCGACTCACGACTTGTATAATATTCCATGATTTTATCTGTATAGGGCACTTGCAGGAAATCACACAATTTCCGCATTTCCGTCTCCGGATCAGCTATCAGTGATTCATAATTCAACATATAAAAGCGTTCCGGCTCACAGGAATCCTTGAGTTTCAAGGCTTCTTCCTGATCTTTCTTCCAGTTCTGGGCCAAGGCATAGATATGTTTCTCTCCAACAATCGCTTTTTGGAATGACAAGGCCACATCACGGCCGTCCCGATACAAATAAATATAATAAGGTTTGATACCTGTCGATTCAATCCCCTTGGCATAAAACATATTCTTCATGCTCTTGCATAACCAGAAAGAAGCACCATGCTGTCGGGCTGCCGTTTCATAAATCACCCGGAATAATTCATACAAGGTTGACTGGCAGCATAAAGCCATGATTTCTTCCGTTTCTATACGTACACCTTCCCATGGAACCGGATTACAATTTACCAGTTCGCACACATCTGAAGCCAACCGGTGAAAATGTTCCGGCTGATTCAGATCTCCGTATTTATCCAACAACGGGATAAACCGTTGGAGAATATGAGGCGGATGCGGAGCCGTTATCTGATCTACGGCATCCAACATCACCCGCAACAAATTTGAACCGGAACGCTGGGTTCCGATCATCTGTATTCCTTGAATCTTTTCTTTCATATAGCAAATAATATTAATCCGATCAAGCCTGATCCCAATATCAGAAATATCGGATTGAGATTGTATTTATAAGAAATACCAAAGTTGATCAGAAACAAACCAATTGTTCTGACCTCCAAAGGCATTGTATTTCCAATAGTGATAGCAGAAGCGAAGATCATACCTATGACTGCAGCCCGGATTCCCTGCAACATAGCTTTCACTACTTTCGAATCCCGAATCACTTCTATAAACCGGGATAACAGCACCGTCAAAACAGCCGGTGGCGTAAAAATAGAAACTGTAGCAATCAAAGCACCCCAAAAACCGGCAACCAAATAACCAATGAATGTGGCCGTTATAAAGATAGGTCCCGGCGTCACCTGCCCAATGGCTATTCCATCGGCAAATTCCGGAGAAGTCAGCCAGCCCAGATTATCGACAAACAACTCATGCAAGGCCGGAATCACTACATATCCTCCACCAAAAAGTGTCAGACTAATTCCAGAAAAGGTTGAAGCAATCTGCCAAAGAATCGGTGATTCCGTCTGTTGTCCCGCAAACAGCAGCAAAGCCAGGAGCAACAAAACAACGCAAACAGATATGCCCCACTGTTTCCTGGATATTGGTGCTAAACCGGGCTTGTCATTCTCACCTATTTCTTTTTCCGCCCGCTTGAAAAAGCAACAATAACCAATCAATGCGCCACCGATCATTACAACAAAAGTAATCTGAATCCCTCCTATCAAGATCAATAGCAGCATCGAAACCAAATTGATAGCCCAATGGATCTTGGATTTCATATTTTTCCGGGCCATTCCAATGGCAACAGTCAGTATGAGAGCTGTCACAGCCGGAGTAATGCCTAAGAAGAAATTCTTCACGGCCGGAACACTTCCATAGCTCACATAGAACCAGGAGAGAAAAAGTACCAGTAAAAAAGATGGGATGATAATGGCCACAAAAGAAACCATCGCTCCAGCAACACCTCGCAATTTATATCCTACATAAGCAATAACATTGACCGCTACCGGTCCAGGCAAGACGGATGTCAATGAAATACCATCCAAGAGATCTTCTTCCTTCAGTTTCTTGTCTATTTCCACCAACTGCTTTTGGACAATTGCCACCAACGACATATAACCGCCAAACGCTGTTGCTCCCAACTTCAAGAAAACCCAGAATATATATAATAGAGAAACTTTCTCCGTAGAGCCAGTCTCTGTACTTTGCGTCATTTCGGGCATAACTTTAGGCCTTTATTTGATTTCTGTAAAATAGTTCTTAAACAAATCAGCCGAAACATACAAAGCCCGATACGGAGCATAAGCCATTCTGCTTTCCCACAAAACCTTACCCGATTGGTCTGTAATCAGGATAGAACCTGTCTTTGAACTGCATTGTAACAGGTTTCCATTGGGCATCAAATAAGCGCTTCCCATACGCGAAGTATATTTGTCTTTCGGAAGTTTTACTTTTAAGGTTGTCTCCGCCGTCCGGTTCTTTTCATCCAACTTAAAGGCCAAGGCTCCCGACTGCATTTCATACAATCCGTTATCAAACAGCATCAAATCGCCATTCGGATTGATATATGGGGTATGTTGGAATGAGAAATAAGCCGTTGAATCCATCTTGAAATCACCGCCACGACCAAATTTCCATAGCATTTTTCCCGTATTTCTGTCTATTTTCCATATCTGGTCTTCTATAGGAACTGATACCAGATAATTGCTGTCAGTATCAAAACAGAAACCATTCATATGAAAACGGTCATACATATAACGGGATATATATGGATCTTTCTCTATATCCCAAACATCCCATGCCGACCAAGTCTTCAATACTTGTCCCAATGTATCCAGCATTAAAATACCGTCACCGCCCAAGGTATCTCTTACCATTTTTCCGTTCACCTCAATCTCTGCTACTTTCTTAGGCCGGTACATGGTATATATATGATTTTCATCATCCATCCAAAGATCATGATGGATCACCTGATATTCCTTTTCTTTATGGATCTTGTTCAGATCCAAACGCCGAAGCATTTCTCCCGTCAATGAAACCTCGGCAATTCCTGTTCCTCCGGCAAAACCGATCGAACCTCTGCGCATCGGTTTCTTATGTTCCTCGTTACGAACCTCTTCCGGAGTCATCGGTTCGTCATCGATAAAATCTTTTACAAACGGACGCAACATAGCCAAGATTGTTCCCCGGGGCGTAATTGAAGCCGCACGGACACCAATATCATCTATTTGCCAATACCAGCGCATATCTCCTTTGTTATCCAACAAAGCCATATAACCTGGCAAGCGTCCAAAACAAACTAATATAAAACCGTCATCACCCAAAGCATCCGGATCATGCGGACGTTCTTCATTGAGCCAATGGTTTACCAGCCAAGGCGACTGTTCACGGGTCTTAAAACTCAACACTTTTGATTTTTGATGGAAAAGATTATCAATAACTATTTGATATTCATATTCGGTATCAGCCTTCAACAACAATAAATCAAGCCGATGATCTTTCTTCGACGAAGAAACACAGGTTCTAAATTTACGTCCGGAAACTTTTTCCCAATATTCTATATAAACAGGAGCTTCTTTCTCCAACTTTACTTCTACCTGATTATACATAGCCGTATTATGAGGTGAAGTCAAGGTTAATTCTAATAACTGATTCTTTTCTTTCCAATATAGGAATCCGACCACGATTATTAGCAAAATTCCTACTACAAAAATCAAACGCTTCATATCAATCTTTCTAAAGTAAGAAAAGTTATTTGTGCCTACTATATCGAGGCACAAATAACTTTATATTCCATTAATTATTGAGGCAAACGAGATGGATTCTCAGCATCCATATATGTATTCAACTGTGCATCATCCAAAGGATACGGGAAATAGCGAAGTCTTTCGGTTACATTTGTCGGACTTGCCAAATCTAATTCTTTCAAATGAGCATTAACAGTCTCTTCATATTTACCGAATCGGATCAAATCAGCTCTACGCTGGAATTCGAATACCAATTCATAACCACGTTCGTCCAAAATAGCCTGATTCATGTCTTCTTTACTTCCTGGTACTGGGAATTCGGTACTTGAACCATATTCCGGAGCACCGGCACGTGCACGGATTTCATTCAGATAAGGAAGAGCAGCTGCCGGCCCATTCAGGTTATTCTCAATTTCAGCCTTACACAAGATAACATCCGACAAACGGAAAATTGAAATAGTACGTCCATCATAGTAAGCATCCGAAACCATATCATACGAATATTTCATGGTTGCTACATTAACCAGTAACTTAGTCGTATCATTAGGCGGAACTGTTTGTCCCTTTTCCGGCATCATATAATAGAAACCATATTCTGACTGATCATCACGATTGGCATCACCTGTATAATTGTAATAGAAGAACTGCTTACGTGGGTCAGCATCATTATATTTACGCCAGAACGGAAGTGATACGCCATAATACTGCCAACGGTTAGTTACATCTGGATGATCTGACGGACCAAAATGGTTGGTAATTTCACCACCATTGGTTCCTGATTCATGCAGAATACAGAAAATAAACTCCTTATTGAATTTATTATTTTCAGACCAAACATTCTTAAAGTCCGATTCCAACGCATATACACCTTTATCACGTAATTCCAATACCATATCAATATATGTCTTGGCATTGGTATAATCATGACTTCTTAAATAGATTTTTCCCAGCAAAGTAGCTGCAGCCCCTTTTGTAGCGCGTGCCAAATCCTGTCCAGTCCATTCTTCAGGAAGATTTTCAATACATTCCTTCAAATCTGCAATCATAAAATTATTAACATCTTCCACTGAAGTCAAAGGCATATTCTTCGCCGTAGACGGATCTATTAATTCAGTAATCAAAGGCACAGGTCCCCAACCATCTGTTAAATCACGATATGCCAAAGCACGTAAGAACTTAGCCTGAGCAATTACCTGCTTCTTTTTGGTTTCATCCATGCTGATGTTGTCAATATTCTGTAAAAGCACATTGGCATTCGAGATCACCTGATACATACACTGCCAATTATACTTAAAATATCGGTTATTGGCATCATACGTCATGTTACTCAATTTGGTCGGGTCACCAGCAGCTGTCGAATATCCCATATCTGTTGTGTAATCCGTAGTCATCACCATATAACCTGCATAATACATCCAAGCATCACCAGGATAAGGGTTCAAATCCGCATAGATACCTACCAGTGCCGCATCAATATCACTTTCTGAAGTGTAAGCGTTTGCGGTTGTCAAATTACTATATAATGTTGGCTCCAAATCCGTGCAGGCTGTAAATCCCATTGAAAGTCCAGCTGCCACCACAAAGCCAAGTAAACACTTTTTCATATACTTAAATATTTTATAATCCTACTATTTAAAATGTTATATTCAAACCAAATGTATAGGTTCTCATGCTCGGATAGGCGTTGAAATCCAAACCGGCACCAGCATTAGCTGTCTGATTAGAACCACTCTGCTTCTGCTGTTCGTATGACTTCGTATCTGTTTCCGGATCCCAGCCAGAATAACCGGTAATCGTGAATAAGTTTTCAGCAGAGAAATATACCCGGCAAGAACTAACAAATTTCTTAAACGGAATCGTATAACCGAAAGTTAAGTTCTTCAAACGCAAGAATGATGCATCTTCTACAAAGTGATCGTTTACATAACCACCATATTGTGAATAGTAGAAACCGTTACGAGGAATATCTGTATCGGTGTTGGTTGGAGTCCAACGATCCAATGCTTCTGGAGTTTTCTTCCATTCCAAATTCATGCGAGTCATATTCAGCAAATCATTACCAACTGATCCTTGGAAGAAGATAGACAAATCAAAGTTCTTCCATGCAAAGTTGTTGGTCAAACCGAAGATGAAGTCCGGATTTGCATGACCGATAATTGTACGGTCGTTTGAATCGATGATACCGTCACCATTCACATCTTCGAACTTCGGATCACCTGGTTTTGAGTTAGGTTGCGGAGCATAAGTTTCTCCCTCTTGTAATACACCTATATATTTGTAACCGAACAATGAACCTAATTCTTCTCCTTCGCGAACAATAGCATAATGTTCTTCTGATACTTCACCCATTGGCTTAGATGATTGAATATAAATATCACCGTTATCACCCAAGTTCAATACTTTATTTCTATTCAAAGAGAAGTTAAACTTCGTATCCCAAATAAAATCACCAGTCAAGTTGTGAGAAGTGAAATCTAATTCAAAACCACGGTTCTGAATAGATCCGATATTACTTTGTCCTGAAGTAAAACCAGTGTACATCGGCATCTTGATAGCCAACAACAAATCATCCGTTCTCTTCCAGTAACCATCCAAAACTACTGAAATCCGGTTGTCCAAGAATCCCATATCTACACCGACGTTCCACTGTTTGGTAGTTTCCCACTTCAAACTCTTATTTTCAGCACTACTCTGGCTCATGTGAACACCGGCAGTATTAGTAGAACCATCAAATGTATAACGGGTGTTCGACATCAATGCGTACGAAGCATAATCACCAATACGTTCGTTACCTGTTACACCAAAACCTGCACGTACTTTCAAGTTGCTGAACAGATTCAGATTCTTAATGAAATCTTCCTCGCTGGCACGCCAAGCTAATGATCCAGAAGGGAATGTTCCCCAATGTTCATTAGAACCAAAACGAGAAGAACCATCACGACGTACAGTTACTGTTGCCAAATACTTGTTATTAAACGTATAGTTCACACGACCAAAGAAAGATATCAAAATATTTTCTGTCTTATTGGAAGCAATACTAGTAACTGTTGAAGCAGCCCCCATGTTGTTATATGAGAATTGGTCGGTTGAAAATCCTTTTGCATTCTCCTGACGATATTCTGCGATAAATTTTTCATACGTATATCCGACCATTGCGCTAAAGTCATGTACCTTGTTGAAGGTCTTCATATAATTAATTGTTCCTTCAAACAACTGACGTGTACCTGTATAATCATAAGTTGAAGCAACACCTCCATCAATACTACCTTGATATGTTGATTTAGGCAAGTATGTACCTTGGAAATTATGTTGTATTTCAACACCTGCAGAAGCTTTAGCTGTTAATCCTTCTAACGGATTAATTTCAACAAATGCTGTTCCATTAAACTTATCCTTGGTTTCATCGTTCTGACGTTCCAACAAGTTAGCCAATGGGTTATCACCACGTCCACCCGGAACTGTTCCATACGAACCATCTTCATTATAAGGCTTGACTGTCGGATCGTATGTCATAATACTATTCAACACATTCGAACTAATCAAGTTACCACTATACATCTGGTAATTGGATTGTTCACGATGAGCATACATAGTTGCTCCTGCCTTGATCCAATCCGTAATGGTCTGATCCACATTCACACGACCAGAAAAACGAGAGAAGTCTGTGTTCTTTAATACACCTTCCTGGCTATAATAACCCAAACTAGTCAAGATCTTTGTTTTCTCTGTACCACCTCTAAACTGGATACTGTGATCTTGTACCAAACCCAAACGAGTACAAACATCAATCCAGTCTGTATCTACATTAGATTGTAATTGAGAAGGCGTATAAACACCATTCGGATTACCTTCCTGTCCTTCGATTTCCTGATACAAGGCATTTTCCAAATTCATATAATCCTTTGCACTAATAAATGTGAACGGATTCTGAATCTGCTGAACACCTAGATAACCATTATAAGAAATCTTATTTTCGCCACTTCTACCTCTTTTTGTTGTGATCAATACAACACCGTTGGCACCACGAGCACCATAAATAGCAGTTGCCGAAGCATCCTTCAAAATCTGCATGGACTCAATATCATTCGGGTTGATGTTCAAACCTTCGGTTGAAGGGAAACCATCTACTACATACAACGGTTCGTTGGTTGAACTAATAGAGTTGCTACCACGTACACGAACTGAAATGGAACCACCCGGAGCCTTTGATGTCTGCTGAACCTGTACACCGGCAGTCTTTCCTTGCAAAGCCTGAGCTGCATTACTAACCGTACCACCCATCACCATATCATCAGCAGATACAGAAGAAACGGCACCCGTCAAATCTTTCTTTTTCACATAACCATAACCAATGGCAACCACTTCGTCCAAACCAATGGCTTCTTCCTGCAATACAACATTGATTACCGTTTTATTTGCCTTAATTTCTTGAGCTTTCATTCCCACGAATGAATAAGACAAAACTGCTCCTTCTTCTACATTAATAGAATATTTTCCATCCAAGTCTGTTACGGTACCGTTGGTCGTACCTTTAACTACTACAGCTGCTCCTGTTACAGGTTCTCCATTTGAGTCTTTCACGACACCTGTCACCGTAATTTGTGACTGGTTAACAATCGGAGCATTTGTTTTCACGGCTTTCAAACCTGTTGCGGCAGAGGCTTCATTTACCCCCCCAATTGAGTTGCTAACATACAGGCTAAAAGCATCTTAGAACCGAATAATGCCTTAGTATAGTCCATACAATTAAAATTAAACTTGAAGCTCTACTCTATAAGAATGTTCTCGCATTTTTACAAAATATAACTTCGACATACTTACTTTTGATTAAAACTTTCAGTCGCAAATGTATAAATAATATTTAGAAAATATCAAGAGTAAATACACAAAATATTTAATAACGTTTGTTTTTAACATTTAGCGAATAAATACATAACGAACTTCCCTTCCTTTCTATTTTTCTTTTTTGCACTATCATTATTCTATTTTCACTATAATAATCAATGATTTATACAACAAAAAGTATCTTTCTTTTGTTCCGAATCAATACTAATCAATATTTATCAATCAAAGATGATAACAAAATGAAAAATGAAACAATCTATATCATAACATTTATCCGTACACATATTCCTATTTTCCGTTTATCGATTAGAATAATAAATATAGATACAACAATTTGACAGAATTATCTTCTGTATCATTATTTCATTTATTCAAAAATATGAGATAAATTCAAAACTTTATAAATTATATCCAGTACTTAAATTAAGTGAGTGGAGGTTTGGTTTTATTAATGAAAAACAAAAGTCGGCAAGTTTTTATAAAATCATTAGCATATATTTTTCTCTCGCCAGTTTTTCCTAAAAAGCCGGCGTATTTTGCTGAAAAGCCGGCGTAAATTGATGAAAATACGCCAGCTTTTTCCTTAAATGTAAGGTATTATAATTCCAAACTCTTAACAGGCTGAAGTCCTAGACCTTTGGCCTTTTCCAACAGAAAATGATAAGCGGCTTCACGTTCGTTGGGAATGACACCGTCGAGAATGGCATTCTTGATGGCTTCTTTCAGAACACCCACCGGCCGAGACGGCTGCAGATTGAATAAATCCATTATTTCCTCACCTTTAATTGGCGGCTGGAAATTGCGGACACGGTCTTTCTCTTCGATATCTGCCAGCTTAGAACGCACCAGCTGGAAGTTGGCCAAGAAACGGCGTACCTTCTCCGGATTCTTGCTGGTGATGTCGGCTTCGCAAAGCAACATCAGGTCTTCGATATCGTCACCGGCATCGAAAAGCAAACGGCGGATGGCCGAATCGGTCACTTCATCGTCGCTCAAAGCAATCGGACGCATATGCAAGCCCACCAGTTTCTGCACATATTTCATCTTCTCATTCATCGGAAGTTTCATTTTCCGGAAGATTTCCGGTATCATCTTCTCGCCGATGAAATTATGGTTGTGGAATGTCCAGCCCAGACGCGGATCAAACCGTTTCGAACGAGGCTTGCCGATGTCGTGGAAGATCGCACTCCAACGCAGCCACAAGTTGTCGGTCGTCTTGCTTAAACGATCGAGAACCATCAGCGTATGGGCGAAATTATCCTTATGCCCAATGCCTTCTTTGGTCTCTACACCTTTCAAGGCACACAGTTCCGGGAAAATCAGTTGGAGCAAACCGCTTTTATCCAACAAGTCGAAACCCAGAGATGGCTTCGGCGACAATACAATCTTATTCAATTCATCGACGATCCGTTCTTTGGAGATGATGGAAATCCGTTCCCGGTTACGGATAATCGCGTCGAATGTATCGGGATCGATAAAGAAACCTAACTGGGAAGCAAAACGGACGGCACGCATCATCCGAAGTGGGTCATCACTGAAGGTAACATCCGGATCAAGCGGCGTACGAATCGTCAGGTCATCCATATCATCCAATCCGCCAAAAGGATCAACCAGCTCTCCATAACGATCTTTATTCAGACACAAAGCCAAGGCATTGATCGTAAAATCGCGGCGGTTCTGATCGTCTTCAAGTGTTCCGTCTTCTACAATCGGCTTACGGCTGTCGTGGCTGTACGATTCTTTGCGCGCACCGACGAACTCCAATTCCAAGTCACCGCACTTCACTTGTGCCGTACCGAAGTTCTTAAAGATAGAGAGATTCGCCCGACGGCCCAATTTTGCCGCCACACGCTTGGCCAGTTCGATTCCACTGCCTACTGCCACGATATCTATGTCTTTCGACGAACGGTTCAAGAATATATCCCGGACATAACCACCGATCACATACGCTTCAACCCCTAATTCGTCTGCCGCCTCCGAAACCAACCGGAAAGGCTTGGCAGAAATATGTTCTAACAATTCGTCATTGCTTATATACATGCTTATCCTTCTTCTGTTTCGGTAGCAAAATTAATGTATCTTTCCCGAAATGACAAATTCGCGCCGGCTGAGCCCGCAACACGTCTATTTATTTTCTACCTTTGCGGACAAAGAACAGTATAAATAACAAGGATATGAAAAAGTCGATTGCCTGTTTGATGCTTGCAACGGCCCTTGCCGGTTGCAACAATGCGGCCAAACAAGCCCAGGAACGCCTGGATAAAGCCCGCGCTTATTACGAAAACAACGAGTTATTCGCCGCCCGGTCGGAGATTGACAGCTTGCGGGCCAAGTTTCCGAAAGAGTTTGATGCCTTAAAAGGGGCTTTAACCCTGATGCGTGAAATCGACCTGAAGGAAGCCGAACGCAACATCGCCTATTGTGACAGTCTGATGCCGATCCGCCTGCATGAATCGGATTCACTGAAGGCAGGTTTCACTTTCGAGAAAGATACGCTATACGAAGAAATCGGGAACTATATCTGGCGGCAACAGACGATTGAGCGGAACGTTCAGCGGTGTTATGTCCGTTGTGGTGTGAACGAGAACGGCGAAATGTACCTGGCCAGTGTCTATTTCGGCGGGAAACCGATTGATCATACCAGTATCAAGGTGAGCACGCCCGACGGCCTTTTTGCCGAAACTGCTTCTATTCCCTACGACGGTGGTGTAAACTACCACTTCAAGGATATGGGTAACACAACGGAAGTCGTTACTTATAAAGCCGAAAAAGGGCAAGATGCCATCAAGTTCATCTACGACAATGCCGACAAACGTATCAAGATAGAATATCAAGGTGGCAAACCATATGTCATCTATATGGCAGAAGCCGATAAGAAAGCCTTGGTGGCTACGTATAATCTGGCAACTGCCTTGAGCGATATTTACCAGATGACCCAGGAAAAGAGAAAGGCGCTGAAACGTATCGCCTACTTAAACCATCGGATGAATAAAGAAGCAGAATAACGGAAGAAAAATGAAACACGTAAAATGTATGTTGCTGGCAGGCCTGCTGTGCGGTCTGTTCGGGATGAAACTGTATGCACAGCAAGAGACCAGTAAAATAGACAGTGCTGAACTTAAGCTGAGACAGAATTACACCAAGCGGGAAGTCATGATCCCGATGCGTGATGGTGTTAAGCTGTTCACTTCCATTTACGAACCGAAAGACCGGAGCGAGAAGCATCCCATTCTGATGATGCGTACGCCTTATTCGTGCGAGCCTTACGGAGACAAGTTCGGTATCAAAGAGAATATTTATACGCAGAACCGATATATTCTGGTTTACCAGGATATTCGCGGACGCCATAAAAGCGAAGGCGAATTTGTTCAAGTACGTCCGCTGAATAAGAACAAGAAGAGCAAAAAGGATATTGATGAAGCTACCGATACGTATGACACGATCGAATGGTTACTCAAGAATACCTATAATAATGGGAACGCCGGAACTTGGGGTATCAGTTACGATGGCTTTCAGGCTACGATGACGGCTTCATCCAATCATCCGGCATTGAAAGCGGTTTCTCCGCAAGGTCCGGTAACAGACTGGTTCCGGGGCGACGACCGACATCACAACGGAGCTTTCACCTTCTTGCAGACTACCAACTTCCTGCCTTGGCTGGAAGGTCGCCATGCCGGAAAAGGAGTGATGAAAGAGATCGTGAAGAATGATGTGTATACTGATTTCCTCCGCCTGGGAACTTTCAAGGATGCTGATGCCTTGGTACAAGACACAACCGAAACACTTTGGAATCTGATCAAGAAACATCCCAACTTCGATGCTTTCTGGCAGGAACGCGATGCCCGCCAGTCTTGCTATAACCTGAAACCGGCCATGCTGGTCGTAGGTGGCTTGTTTGACAGTGAAGACTGTTATGGCGCCTGGAATACTTATAAGGCCATCAAAGAGCAGTCGCCCGAAACCGAACTCTATTTGGCCTTTGGTCCGTGGTGGCACGGAGCATGGACTCGTCCCGGTTTCGAAGGCTTCGGAAATATCTATTTCGGGAAAAGTACCTCGAAGTTCTATCGGGAAGAAATCGAATATCCGTTCTTCCGCTATTACCTGGAAGGAAAAGGAGAAAAGCCGAAACACCATGTGAGTGTGTTCCATACCGGAAAAAATGAATGGGTATTTGCAGAAGAATGGCCGCTTCCGGATATGCAACCGACACCGTATTATATTCATGGCGACGGTTCTGTCTCTACCGAAACTCCGGAAGAAAAGGAATCATTTACCGAATATGTATCGGATATGAGTAAACCTGTGCCTTATACCGGCAATCCGACACGATCTCGTACGTTGGAGTATATGCTCGACGACCAGCGTTTCGCAACGGCACGCCCGGATGTAATCTCGTTCATGACGCCGGTGCTGACTGATACGCTGACATTGGCTGGTCCGATTGAAGTCGAGTTGCAGACAGCTATCAGCAGTACGGATGCCGACTTTATGGTGAAAGTCATTGACGTCTTTCCGGAAAACTTCCAATATCCGAAAGAAGCGACCGACTACCTGAAGAACGGCCGTTATCCGATGAGCGGATATGAAATGCTGGTTCGTGGCGAATTGTTCCGCGGCCGTTTCCGCACCGGATTCGATAATCCGCAACCGTTTGAACCCAACCAAATCACGCCGGTTCATTATACCTTGTATGATGTAGCCCATACGTTCCTGCCGGGTCACCGGCTGATGATTCAGATCCAAAGTTCTTGGTTCCCGATCATCGACCGCAATCCGCAACGGTTCATTGATACCTATCATTGCTCGGTAGAAGACTTCGTGATGAAACAGAACATCCGTATTTATCATCAGCAGAATGCGGCTACCCGACTGATCCTGCCCGTCGTCAAATAAGGGAATTTACTTGTAACATAAAACCCGTTAGTTTCGGATTCAAAAGTAACGAGAATCATAACCGAAACTAACGGGTTTCTTATTAGGAGGCAACGGCTTTCGATGCACGCCGTCGTTTCATCTCCAAATAATGCCGGACTAATTGTTTCCGGCTGCGGATAATCTGATAACGATAAACCAGGCATGCCGTTATGAAATAGACACCGGCCTGAATCCATAACACCTGATATTCATGAGCAACTTCGTTCAGGGTTGCTCCGGCGGTATTAATCCGGGCAAAACCTTGCACGCCCATCGTGGACGGGAAGATATAACCCAACGCCCGCCAGAACGGAGAGATCGAATACATCGGCCAGGAAATACCGGAGATAAACACCAGGATCACCGATGTAAAGACAAACAGGATCATCGGTTCCTCGCGGTTGGAAACGAATCCGGAAAGCGTCATCGAGAAGAAGATACACGCAAACAGATAAGGCAGGATAAAGAGAATCAGATCCAACGGTTGCCCGATCTGCGGGAAAGCAAACAGGCGAGGCACGATGACCAATACCCAGGCACAAACTACCACATACAGGACAATGTAAGTCAGACTCTTCCCCAACACGATACGCAAGGTTCCATGAAAATGGCGGGTAATCGGCACCAACGTATGGAAACGGTTCTTTTCCCGCGCCGTTCCTGCCGACATACCAATTCCCAATATCAAGGTTTGCTGAATCACCAAGATCAGAATGGCCGGCACCAGAAAGCTGGCGAATCCGTTTTGCGGGTTATACATCGAGATCGACTCCGAAGGAATCGGCTGCACAGCTATGGCCTGTAAGGCTTCGGTCGACTGCGGATGATTCCGGACTGTCCATTCGGAGCCCATCTCCAACGAGACTTCCGTTGCCGTCAGCAAGAAGGCTTTGTAGAACAACAAGGCACTCATATCGCTGTACAAGGAAACGGTTGTCTGCCGTCCCTGATGCAAATCCTTGCTGAATGCAGAAGGAATCGACAAGATACCGAAAGCTTCCTTCGAGTCCACCAACCGGCGGGCTTCTTCCATCTCACCGACCACCTGCACGACATGTACTTCACTCGAAGCATCTACCCGACGGATAAATTCCCGACTCAGCGGAGAATTACTTTGATCGACTACGATCATCTTCGCCTCATGTACGACTTCATTATTATATATGTACGCATATAAGACCGGATAGACCAGCGGCACCAGGAAGAAGAATATCATGATTCCTTCATCCCGAAACACCTGTTTCAGCTCGTCCTTCCAGATATAAAACATATCCTGAAAGCCTTCCTTGATAATATGACTTAATTTATGTTCTTCTTTCATCATCATCTCTCCATTAAGGAATGTATTTAAAATAGAGCAACGCCTTCTTCAGGTTCCGGCCTATCAGCAACGGCAGGATCAGAAAACCGAGTAACCAGACGTATTCACTCCAGGTATAGAACAGATCCCGGCCGTTCAGTGCCTGATCGACATAGATCAGGAAGTAATGCCGTAGCGGAAACAACCGCGCCAATGCCTGCAAGATCGGATCCATCGCCAATAACGGATAGGAAAAACCGACGATCGAGAAAGAGATCATCCCAAACAAACTGGCAAAACTCAACCCCAAACGCAAGGTCGGCAATACACCAATCATGAAAACACCCATCGACTGCGAAGCGATAACCAAAAGGAAAATCGCTACCAGCATCGGCAGCCAGCCGCTATGCAGCGGAAAGGCACTGAAGCCATATAAGACAGCCATGAAAAAAAATCCTACCAGTGTAAAGACGAGGGTTTGCGGAAGGATCTTTCCCAGCAGACTAACCACCAACGAGTTCTTCCCCATGGCCATCCATTTCCGTGCCGTACCGTTCTTCAGTTCCGTACCGATACTGAAAACCGTAATCAGGAAGATCATCAGCTGCAACACACCCGGAAGAATCGTATTGTTCAGGTAAACCGAATAGTTCAACCACGGATTCCCGATGGCGTGCGTATCTATTACAATGGGCTGCAACTGCCCCATAATCTCCGCTTCTGTCTTTCCTTTCGCCGTTCCAAGCTGCAAACCGACTGAACCGTTCGCCAACACCGAAACAGTTTTCATATCCCGGAACAGCAAAGAGGCAGCAATCAGATACGTATTATTGGTATAATACGACAGCTTCGGCTGTTTTCCGGATGTGGCCTCTTTAGCAAAGTCTTCCGGAATATAGAAGATGCCATATACATTTCCTTTCTGCATCTCCTGACGAGCCTCGGTAAACGAATGCGACAACATCACAACCTTCGTCTGTTCGAAAGCATCCAACTGGCGGATCAAGGTACGCGACGTGGCCGAATTATCCATATCTACGACAGCCACCGGCAGATTGGTCGGCAGACCTTCACGCATCAGGGAAAGGAAAAAGACCAGACAGATCAACGGAGCCACAATCATCCCGAACAGATAAACGGGTTGCGATGTCATCCGCCTCGTTTCCCTGCGGGCTATTTGTCCGATCCGATGTAATGATTCTTGTATTGTCATCTTCATTTCCCGTTGTTATGCTTCCATATCACCGACATGCCCGGACGCAAACCTTCTACCGGCTGTACCGGACGGGCACGGACTTCAAATGTCTTGGCATCATACTGACCGGTTGTTTTCGTAGCCTTCCAGGCAGCATACGTACCCATATCCTTCATATAATAGACCTTCAATGTAATCTCCTGGTTATCGAGAGCCGGCACAAATGCCTTGACTTCATTTCCGACTTTCACCTGCGAAAGCAAGTCTTCGCGGATACTGAACGAAACCCACATGTCGGTCAGGTCGGCAATGTTCATAATCGGCGCACCCGTTCCTACCAACTCGCCTACTTCCGGGAAACGTTCGGAGATTTCTCCGTCAATCGGAGCGACCAGTGCACTCTCTTCTACATACGATTCCACCTCGGCTAAAGCGCCGCTAGCCTGATTGACCAGGGCAGCCGCAGCCGCCTTATCTTCTTTGCGGGCTCCTTCTTTAGCCATTTCATATTGTGAACGAGCAGCTTTCTCTGTTGCCACCATCGCATTGTAGTTGGCTTCCGCCTCATCTTTCTTCTGGGCAGACATCACTCCTTTCTCATACAAGTTACGAACCCGGTCGTACGACTTCTTCGCGATTGTCAAACCGGCCTGTGCCTTTTGCCACATTTCATAGGCAGCCGTTACTTCTTGATCACGGGCTCCCTTCATGGCTTTGGCATGCTGAGCTTCGGCGGCGGCCTTCACAGCTTCTACCTGCATCAGTTTGGCTTGTACTTCGGGTGTACTCAAGAAGACCAGCGTATCGCCTGCCTTTACCTGATCACCTTCATTAAAACGATAGGAAGCAATTCGTCCGGGTACTTTCCCAGATATACGAATCGTTGTTGCTTCGGCTTGTCCCATAATCACCTCATCGGGCGGTGTCAACAGGAAGAAGCCCGCCAGAGCCACCAAACCAACTGCTACCAATACGGCAATGAATGCCAACATCATATTATTGACCGAATATTTTTTCTTATTATCACTCATGACTATTTACGTTTTTAGTTTTTTCTTCTCTTATTTGTTTTCCTGTAAATCAACTCCCAAGGCTTTGTTCAGATACACTTGCGTCAGTTTCATGTCGATCTGTGCGTCGATCAGTGTCGAACGAGCCGAGAACCACGCTGTCTGTGCCGCCATCAGATTCAAGGCCGGAATCACGCCTTCTTCAAATCCCAGATTGGCACTTCGCAGGTTTTCTTCGGCATTCTCCATATTCCGGTTCGAAGCCGCCAGCTTCTTGCTCGCCTCATTCACCTTATAGACCGACTGATTCACCTGCAATTCGATTTTCTCGCGGGCATCTTCCCATTCCAGTTGTCTGATCCGTGTTTCCGCCCGGGCAGCATTTCGTTTATAACTGCCTTCCCACCAGCCAGTTATCGGCACACGGACAATAACACCCAGGTTAAACATACCGGCAAAGTCGTTCTTGAAACCATTGAACAGATTCGGGTTAGTCACAAAGTAATTGGCCGAGAAAGCCACCGTAGGCAACAGGTCTGCCAACACAATCCGTTCTTTCTTCTTATAAATCTTCGATGCCAGATCCAGACTCTTCAGTTCATTCCGGTTCATGAATGCCTGATTCATATCCACAGAGGTCGTACGCTCTTCCACCGGGAAGTTATCCAACTGCTCGTCTGCCAAAGTCAGCGTGTCTGTCAAAGGCAAGCCACACAACTGCGCCAACAACATCCTCGACAAAGCCAGTCCGTTGTTTACCTTCGTCTGTGCCATTTCTGCCTCATTCAGTTTCACCTTGACCGACAAACCATCGGCTTGAGTAGCCACACCTTCGGCAATCAGGGCTGCCATATCCTCGTCCGTCTTCCGGAGCAGTTCCACGTAAGCATCCGCCAGTTTCTTCTTGTTCACCAACGAAACCACCTGCCAATACGTTTCATCCGTCTTATACAGCAAATCCTGCAACTTCTGGTCGTTCATCGACAAGGCAAGTTCTTTGGCATACGCCGTAATCTGATTGTAGGTAACAATCTTTCCACCCATAAAAACGGGTTGCACCAAGGCTACATTCCCGACCCACACATTCTGAATATCCAGATGCTGAAGGTCGTTGATAGCGCCCACCGTTTGCTGTACCACCGGCAATTGGGCCAAACCGCCCAACGAAGAAGCCAACGAACTCGACAACTGCCCCATGTCCAGCAGATTCAAGTCCTTCTGATTCCACATATAAGCACCATTGGCCGAAATCTGAGGGAAATACTTGGTCAGCGCCGCCTTCTTTTCATAATCGGCCATCCGTATCTTCTCCTCGGCAATCCGCAGTTCTTTGTTGTTCTTCACCGCCAGATCCCGGCATTCCTGCAACGACAGGGTCTGCTGGGCGGAAACCATCTTTCCAAATAGCAGCAACAACACACCGCACAAAACGCTTTTTCTCATTTCTATCTGTTTTTATCTTTCTTTTCTAACCTATATAAATATAACAATGCACAAAGGTAGAGGTTTTAGAAATGAGTATAAATTGAATTAATTCAATTAAGTACGGAAGTGGTCTTTTCATTCACAGGTTTACAAGTTTATTCACGGTCTGATACCGTTTTATATTAAAATATACCCGTTATGGTATATTAAAGTATATGAATCCTTCTAATATACCCGATAGGATATATTAGAAGGATTCAATACATGTATCTTTTATTTTAATAAATCAACATTCTCCAACTTTGTAATCAGCTCTTTTTATGCTTTTATTCCCGCATTTTATCCTTTTCTCGTTACATTTCATATTTTTGACAGATGTCGAAAAGCTTTACCACATTTGTCAAAAAGCTTTAGCACATATATGGAAAAGCTTTACGACTACTGTCAAAAAAATTAAAAAGTAACGAATATTTTGGATGTATTCAATCTATTAAAAGTCTTTCAGGAAATCGTCTAAGCTGACGTGTTCATCCGTAATTCCTAACTTTTCGGTTTTCAGCCGGAACTTACGTTTCGAAATAGCGGCTTTACTGACACAATAAATATCTGACAGGTCTTGCATATTGACATTCAGTTTTACCAGACAACAGAATATGACGTCTTTCGGAGTAAGAGCTGGGAAAGACTCATGCAAACGCCGGGTAAAATCATCGAACACAGCATCGACCGACTCTGTTATTTCCTTCCATTCCTCGTCGGTCAACCGGATCTTTTCGTGTGTTCCGGCAGCACGATCGCCTTGTAACGAAGGTAGTTTGCTGTAAAAAGAAAGACGACGGAAAAGGGCTTCGCGCAAATCGGCAACCTTCGACATCTGCCAGGCTTCTTTCTCCCGCAACAGACTGATTTCTGTTTCTTTCTTCAACAACTCGTTTTGATACCGCAGGATACGGGCTTCTTCTTCCACTTTCTTGTTTTGCAAGCGGACTTCAGCCAATGCCCGTTCCCGCTTGATGCGCAAATAAAAGAATATAATCCAGGCAAGCAACAGCACCAAACCCAGTAACGAAGCCAGCAACCAGAGTTGTTGTTGCTGCCGCTTCAGTTTGATCTGATACAATTCATTCTCCAGTTGGGTACGTTTGAATTGGGCAATATCCACTTCTGACTCAATATGTGAAAGCAAGGACTCATCCAACAACTGCGATTTCTTCATGCTGTCAAATGCTTTCTGCACGTCATGTAAAGAAAGATAATAATGCATCAGGCGGGAAGAAGCCAGGCTGGCAATGGCCGGTGAATAGCCTTGTTCTGCTTTCCGGTAATAATACAAAGCCGAATCCACCTGTCTCAAATCCTCAAACGCCTGGGCCTTGAGATAGAAATTACGGGAAACCCGCAACTTGGGGGATTCTTTCAACCGGGCATTCAGCTGCAAGGCATCGCCCCATCGTTCGTTCTGTTCCAGCCACGACATCTGATGGGTATAAACAATGTTACTAATCACATCGAACCGTTCGGTATCCGGCATATAATCTGCCAACATCGCATACAGACTGTCTACTTTCCCGTCTTCGTTCAATGCCTGCAAAGTACGGATACGAAATACCGTTGCCTGAATATAACGGATCGAATCGGAAGCCAAGGCGCAGGTTTTTTCCGATTCCTGCAAAGCAAGCTCCAATTCTCCTTTTTGCATATAGGCATGCTGCCGGTAGTAATGCATATAAAAAGCCAGAGAATCGGCCATCTGTGGATAATTTTCCTGCAATGCCTGACTCAGTAGCAACACAGAATCCGGTTTTTCGTAATAACTCTTCCGTTGTATATCCAGCCAAAGCAATTGGCTGATATAAAACGAATCTTTCTCCTGCTCTGCCAGCCGATTTGCTTCCTGCAGAAGAGAATCCGACTGGCTTCCAAGTGTATAAAATTCGATTTTTCCTTTCAGGTAAGCATAGCGCAACTGTTCTTTCGGGGCAAGTTTCTCCGGATGTTCAATCTGGGAAAGGTAAAAGTCTGCACTATCGAGCGAAGCGACAAAAGCCCTTTCCGCCTGATCCAGCAAATGACGCGGCGAATCTGTACAGCCAGTCAGCAGCCACACCCAACAAATACCCATCACCAACAGCAGTCGCGCCATGTATTGCATAAACACTCGTATTAATTCTTCAGCTTTGCCAGTAAAATTACATTATTTCCATTCTCATCCAAAGAAGAAAGGCAAGCTTTGATGCGGGCTTGCACCGATTCGTCCAAGTTTTCCTCCCTCAAGGCTTCTTCCAACTGTTCCTTTAGGGTCATCGGTTCCATATTGGCGGTATAATAACCGTTGGAAAAACTCGGCCATGCCGAGATGTGGAGAAAATCATTCTTCAATCGCATGAAGTTTCCCTTCAAGGTCGTTTTATCGACGATATAATATGCCGGAGCCGAGCCTTGAAAAGAGGTTTCACTGACTTGTACCGGAAAAGATCCATCACCGATAAAATGATGCGGTAATTCGGTATATCCGTGCCAAGGTATTCTCTCTCCGGTGAACAACGCCGTAAACCGAGGCTCCAACCGGTTCTTCTCCAAGTTATAATGATATAACGAGTCTTGTTTGGCTTCCGGCATGATTATTAAGAACATCACATCATACGCCGACGTATTGCGTGCATCCATGACTTCGTTGCTGAAATCTCGTGGAGCCATCAAATGGCCCGGAGCAATGCTCTGTTTCCGATTACCGTGCATGTCTTGTACCCAAACCATTTCAGCACTTCCTTCAAACGGAAGTTTGGTAACGATCACTGTCGAATCGGCCGTATTCACCCGAAACTTCCCTTTCGGGACACGTGTATTCAGCGGGATATACGGTTGCGGATTTCCTTTCAGGTCGAATACCAGAATTTTCTCCGCATTCCACGACATAATATAAATGCGATTATGCGCTTCGTCCAGTTGTTCGGCATACGTCAGTTGATATTCATTCGGTCCCTGCCCAAACGAGCCTACGGTACAAATAAATTTCCCGTCTCGTCCGAATAATTTATAAGGAACCTGCCTGTTATTGCTGACAAGAATATAGTTGTCGGAAACGATTGTGCGTACCCAACCGCCCACCAGCGCCTCATCCCGATTATCGAGTGGAACGATCTGCAGTTCTTCCGTCAGCATACTCAAAGGAACATCCAGGGTATCCGTCGCTTTTGCCAAATCACACACTATCAAATCCCCCGTAGGCAACGTTACTTTCTCGGCAATAACCGGCATTTCTCCTAAACAGTCTTGCTGCGTACTGCTACACGCCATCAACAAGCTGCATGCGATTCCCATCATCCAAGGAATCATTGTTTTTCCTGATACCATATAACCATCGATTTAATAAGTTTACAGGGCAAAAGTAGAGGTTTAAACGGATAAGGTCAAAAAAGCAATTGGACATTTCAGATCATTCAGACAAGCACAGGCAACTCATTATCAACCGACTAAAGAAAGACAAAAGAGAAAATCAATGGACAAGTACAAAAGAAACATCCTGTGATACGGGCATTCACCTCGCATCACAGGATGACAGTAAAACACAACCGTTTATCTTCGTTGTGAAAGAAGCGTATTAAAAAGACACGCCGGTATTATTCGATATTCTTCCGGATTTTAGTCAGGAAAGTCTTAATACCATCCGTATCTCTATTCTTGATAATATCCAGCAGCGTATTCAATTCCTCCTGAATCCGTTCGATCTGCTTCGGAGTCCGCGGATTAAACAGAATTTCCGTCAACAGATAATCATCTTCCGAAAGCAGGCCACGGGCAATCTTCATGTGTCGTTTGAAAGTCGTACCCGGCGCATCCTGATGTTTCATCGTAGCCGCAAAGACCATGGTCGAAGCGAAAGGAATACCCAACGAATAAGCCACCACTTTATCATGCTCTTCAAACGTATATTCACGGATATTCAGATGCAGGCGGCTGTATAAGTCCTTGAAGAAGATCTTTCCCAAATGATCGCCTTCCGAGATGATAATAGTATTTTCCTTCTCCAAATTTCCCAGATTGGCAAAAGTCGGCCCAAACATCGGGTGGGTTGACACATACGGGAAACCACAAGTATCGTAAAATTCCTTCAGGTGTGTCTTGACCGAAGCAATATCGGCGATGATACAATACGGCTGCAAGTAAGGCAATACTTCCTTGAACGCATCAATCGTATGATTCAATGTTACGCAATTGATCACCAGTTCCGGAGCGAAGTCCTTCACTTCTTCCACCTGTTGCATCCGGATCGCATTGTAAATAAAGCGCATCCGTTTCGGATCTCTTTCCAGGACAGCTACTTCATGGTCAAAGCTAAGTAAATCCGTAAAGAAAGAACCCATTTTCCCGGCTCCTAAAATCAGAATCTTCATCGTGACGTCTTATTTTTGTTCTTGCTCTTGTTCTTCGTTCATAATAATCATTTGCTGGCGGACAGATTCTTCGTGAATCAGACTTAATATCTTCTTGATAAAGTCGGTATTCAAATCCATCTGCTGTCCCATATCGGAACGATTCTCCAGAATCTCGCTGTAACGCGGTGATTGCAGGATTGGCATATTGTGTTCTTTCTTGTAAACACCAATCTCCCTAGAAACACGCATACGCTTTGCCAACAACTCCAATACTTGTTCGTCGATACCATCAATCTGGCGGCGTAGAGCACTTAAATTCTCGGTTGTCTGGGTTGATTCACGGATCACCAGCAAGTTCAATACGTAATCTAATACATCTGGTGTAATCTGCTGGGCTGCATCACTCCAAGCAGCATCCGGATTACAATGCGATTCGATCATCAAACCATCCAGACTCAAGTCCATAGCCTGCTGACAAAGCGGAGCTATCAGTTCGCGTTTACCACCGATGTGGCTCGGATCGCAGAAGATCGGCAGATTCGGCATCCGGCGACGCAGTTCAATCGGAATATGCCACAAAGGCAAGTTGCGGTAGATCTTCTTATCGTAAGAACTGAATCCGCGATGAATAGCACCCAAACGCTTGATACCAGCACCATACAGACGTTGGAAAGCTCCGATCCACAATTCAAGATCCGGATTAACCGGGTTCTTTACCAAAACAGGAATATCTACACCACGCAATGCATCGGCAATTTCCTGTACTGCAAACGGGTTAACCGTTGTACGAGCTCCGATCCACAAGATATCAACACCAGCCTTCAAGGCTTCGAAAACATGATCTTTGTTAGCGACTTCGGTAGCTACATACATACCGGTTTCTTCTTTGACCTTCTTCAACCACGGCAAACCAATCACGCCGATTCCTTCGAATCCTCCGGGTTTGGTACGCGGTTTCCAAATACCGGCACGGAATATCTTAATGCCTTTGGATGCCAAATTCTTGGCTGTTTCCAATACTTGTTCCTCTGATTCTGCACTACAAGGACCAGCAATAACAATCGGACGCTGCGGATCAATTCCCGGTAGTAAAATAGATTCTAATTTCATCTCTTCCATGACTATATTTTTCTTTTTATTATTTAGACTTCATTTTATGACTTTCTGAATACGAGTTAAAGCTTCCTGCAACATCTGGTTATTACAGCAAAGCGAGATCCGGATAAAACGGTTTCCCTGACTGCCGAAGATGAATCCCGGTGTTAGGAAGACATTCGCTTCATACAAAACCTTGTCGGCCAGTTCTTCACTGCCGCTGTATATATCAGGAATTCTTCCCCACAAGAACATGCCGACCTGGTTCTCATCGTAGGTACAACCCAAGGTATGCATGATTTCTCCGGCCAAAGCCCGACGGCTGCGATAGGTTTCGTTCATCTTATCATACCAAGCCTTTGGAGCGGCCAAAGCCTCAACTGCCGCATGTTGCATCGGTTTGAACTGACCAGAATCAATGTTACTCTTCACTTTCAGTATCCACTGGACAAACTGTTTGTTGGATGCCAGCATCGCCATACGCCAGCCCGGCATATTATGCGCTTTACTCATGGAGTTCAGTTCAATACAAATATCCTTTGCTCCCGGAATACTCAAAATACTCAACGGATGTTCGTTCAGGATAAAGCTATACGGATTGTCGTTACATATAATAATACCATGCTTTCTACCAAAGTCAACCAGCTTTTGATACAGTTCCACACTGGCATTTGCTCCGGTCGGCATATTCGGATAGTTCGTCCACATCAACTTCACGTTCGACAAGTCCATCTTTTCCAGTTCATCGAAATCCGGTTGCCAGCCTAACTCTTCCTTCAGTTCATACGGAATCAAATTCGCCTGTACCAATTTACTGACCGAGCTATACGTCGGATAACCCGGATTCGGAACCAACACACCATCACCCGGATTCAGGAAAGCCAGCGAAATATGCAGAATGCCTTCCTTTGAACCAATCAGCGGCTGTATTTCAGACTTCGGATCCAGCTCTACCTGATACCAGGTTTTATACCAGTCGGCAAATGCCTGGCGCAATTCAGGAATTCCCACATACGGCTGATAACCATGTTCGTTGGCATTGCGGGCATGCCGGCATAAGGTTTCGATCGTTTGTTCGGAAGGAGGTAAATCCGGACTACCGATACCTAAGTTGATCACCTTTTTCCCGGCAGCATTCATTTCTGCCACTTCCTTGAGTTTCTTGGAAAAATAGTATTCCTGTACGCTGTTCACCCGTTCGGCAGGAACGATTTTACAAACCTTGTCTTCCTTCTTCATATTCACCTAATATTTTAAAGTCCTTTGTCAATGGCCGGATTGCATCCAACGCCTGTCTGTATCGGGTATAATCCACAAAAGTCAGGTTGATATAGAACATATATTCCCATTCACGGCCAATAATCGGTAATGATTGTATCTTTGTCAGATTCATGTCGTAGAAAGAAAGAACAGACAAAACCTTGGAAAGGCTGCCGGCAGTGTGAGGCAAGGCAAATACAAGAGATGCTTTATTCTTGATAGAATCTTTCATCATCTCGTCGGCCGTCCAACGATCGGCAATCGCCAGAAAACGGGTGAAGTTCCGTTTATTGGTCTCGATTCCTTCAGCCAATACTTCCATTCCATAAATTTCGGCAGCCAGTTTGCCACAAATTGCAGCATGACCTTTCAACTGGTTCTCGGCAATCCAACGAGCACTCGAAGCCGTATCGTCTTTCTCGACAACTTTGGCATAAGGAATCGTATCCAGGAATTCCGTACATTGCATCAAAGCGATCGGATGCGAATTGACTTCCTTTACATCTTCAATCTTTGTTCCCGGCAATGCTACCAGTGAATGAGAGATGCGCAATTTGTATTCTCCGATAATGCTAAAGCCACTTTCGCGGATCAACTCATGATTCTGCAACAAACTTCCGGCGATGGTATTTTCAATCGCCATCAAGCCCAAGATAGAAGGATCACGTTTGATAGTCGTAATGACATCCCGAAAGGTATTACAGGGAATGGTTTCCACTTCATCCTTCTCAAAGTACCTGCGAGCTGCGATATCGTGATACGAACCGGCTATTCCTTGAATTGCTACTTTTCTTTCCATTGTTACGTTTCTTTTGTCTTTTATTGGATTTGAGTTTCAGGCTCGAATTGCCAGATAATAAAAAAGTCCCACCGGATTCCGGCAGGACTTTATATCTGATTATTGATACATACAAACTATCATCAACTCTTTACATACAAACTCCTGCCTTTACCTTGCTATAAAAGTAAAAGTAATAAAAGTAATATGTAAAGCTAAATCGAGTCATCTTTATTTGTTCGTTTTTAATTACGGGGCAAAAATAACGATTTTTCCGTAAAAACAAGAAAAAAGTAATATTTTTCTTCAGAAAATGATATTTTTCCGAATCTATACCGATCAGACAACCTTTTGTCCGGCTCTCAGACGAAGCATATCTTTGGGAACAGCTTCTTGAATATGCTCTATCAAGATCTTGGATAAGGAATGACGGATAAAGTCTTTTCGCGTAACGAAATAGATTTCACGTGTTGGCTTGGGAATAGCAAACGGACGTACCATTTCCTGTTGTTCCTGACTAAGTTGCAAGGTAGCCAGTTCCGGAATGAATGTCATTCCATAACCACTTTCCACCATGTGCATGAATGTTTCCAGACTACCGAAACGATAAGCCGCCTGATTAACCCGGGCTTTCTCCCGCTGGCAAAAACGCATCAGCTGATCGCGGAAGCAATGTCCCTCGTCAAGTAACCATAAACGTTCGTCGTTAATATCCGTTGTCCGGATTTTGTCCTTTTCGAAAATAGGTTCGTTGCGCGACACATAGCCAAAAAATTCCTCATAATAAAGAAAATGGCCCTGAAGTTCGCTCTCTATCGGTTGGTTGGCGATAATGGCAGCATCGATTTCCCCTTTCAGCAAAGCAGATAAAGTGGGAGCTGTCTGCATTTCCTGGATCCGTATATCCAAATCCTTGTGTTCTTCCGCCAGATGCTGCAGGAAACGCGGCAATAAGTAAGGAGCAATGGTTGGCAAGACAGCCAGCCGGAAAGAACCTCGGACCGATTCTTTCTCTTCCGTTACAATGTCTTTGATCAGTGAAGCCTGATACAAGACGCGCTGGGCCTGTTCCAATACTTTCATACCGGCCGATGTCGGACGAACCGGCTGTGAAGAACGGTCAAACAACTTCACACCCAACTCGTCTTCCAACTTCTGTACCATCATACTCAGCGTTGGTTGTGTTACCCGGCAGTATTCGGCAGCCTTGGCAAAATGGCGGAATTTATTAATCGCCAAGATATATTCCAGTTGTTGAATCGTCATAAATACATCTTTATTCTGTTTATTTTACAAATGTACATGATTCTGTTTGATTCTAGTAGGTGGATTCTATGAAATATTGTATATTTGTCAAAAGAAAAAAAACATAAATGTATGCAGCCATCTATATTGATTGTAGAAGATGATGTTACTTTTTCACTAATGCTAAAGACTTGGCTGGGCAGAAAAGGGTTTCTTGTAGAATCCCAGACGTCTGTTTCTGACGCCCAAAAGTGTTTGGATAGCCGGTCATTTCAGTTGGTCCTGTCAGATTTGAGATTACCTGACCGGGATGGAATCGAATTGCTGAAATGGCTGAAAGAAACACATCCGGATGTTGCCTTAATTATGATGACCAGCTATGCCGATATCCATACGGCCGTACAAGCGATCAAATTGGGAGCATCCGATTATATTTCCAAACCAGTCAACCCGGAAGAATTGCTGACGAAGATCAAAGAAACCATAAAAGTACCTGAATTATCAACCGACAAAAGCACAAAGACTGCTGCCGGAAATGCTGTTTCGAACCCGTATATAGAAGGAGTAAGCCAAGCAGCCGTCTCGATGTATGAGCATGTCCGGCTGGTTGCACCTACGGATATGTCGGTATTGATCACAGGATCGAGCGGAACCGGCAAAGAATATGTTGCCCGCCGGATTCACGAGCAAAGTAATCGGGCCAACGCTCCTTTTGTGGCTGTCGATTGCGGCGCTATTCCCAAAGATCTGGCTGCTTCTGAATTCTTCGGTCATGTAAAAGGTTCTTTCACCGGAGCCATCGACAATAAAGTCGGTGCTTTTGTTGCGGCACAAGGCGGAACAATCTTCCTCGACGAAATCGGTAACCTGACTTACGAAGTGCAAGTCCAGCTCTTGCGTGCCCTGCAGGAAAGGAAAGTCCGGCCGGTCGGCAGTAATCAGGAGATCACCATCAACGTTCGACTGGTGTCTGCCACGAACGAGAATCTGCGTCAAGCCATTGAAAAAGGAGATTTCCGAGAAGACTTGTACCATCGAATTAATGAATTCACCATCCGGATTCCAGACCTTTGCGAACGTCAGGAAGACTTGATGCTGTTTGCCAATAATTTCCTGGATCTGGCCAATGCCGAGCTGAAGAAAGACATCATCGGTTTTGATGCCGAAACCATCCGTCTCTTCCAGTCGTACAGCTGGCCCGGCAATCTGCGCCAGATGAAGAATGTGATCCGCTATGCTACCTTGCTGGCCAAAGGACGTTTCATCACTTGTGCCGAATTGCCTGACGAACTCCGCGAAACGCCGCAAGCCAAACATTCCGTCTCTCAGTTGCGTGACGGAAACCATGAGATTGATCTTATCCGAAAGGCTTTGCAGGAATGCGGAAACAACAAGACGAAAGCAGCGCAAATGTTGGGTATTGACCGAAAGACTCTCTACAACAAACTGAAACTATATCAGATAGAATAAGGCTTTCAGTCCATCATCAACCGCATATAACCGGACGATTCCGGTTCATCCAGTAAGCATGCTGTCTGTTCCCGGACAGACCATGCTTGCCAGGTTTCGTCCGTCAATGGTTTGTCAGGATGCATCTCTTTCCAACGCGATAGGAATCGCTCAGGAGAGAGAATACGTGCCATTCCATATCGTGCTGTCTTTCCCGGCAAACGATAGTCGATTTCCTGCCGTTGAAAGACTGCAGCTGCTGCCTGAAATAAGGCACCGCGTACTGATTCCGTATCGGCTTTCCATTCGGGCAGGAAGAGTTTTTTTCCGGAAGGTACAGCCATTAGTACACCTTGTATCTCATCTCCCTGCCGATACAGGAAACATTTTCCATCACTGGCTATGATATCTTGGTAAAGGAATTGGAAATCTTCCCACGAATGTAATATGGAAACCGGTTCTTCCCGCCATTTCCGATCCAGATAACGCCAGCCAGCATACAAATCAGAAACCGTTAACTCTTCCACTCCGGCAAGCGGATACGGAGGAATTGCCGGATAAGTTTGGGTCGCATGCCGGCAACCAAAGGCTTCGGTAAAACCGGATTTCCGGTAGCAATCGAACAGCCAGTCGTGGGCCGGAATCAGAAAAGCCAATCCACTACCCTGCTCTTTCAAGCGTATAAAAGCTTGTTCCAACAACTGATGCATATAGCCACGCCGACGATAATCCGGATGTGTACAGATACCATATATATAGGTAGCCGGAATCGACTGTCCATAATAATTAATGGTATAAGGAAGTAACTGCATGGCGCAGACGATTCGCCCGTCTTTCTCCAGCGTCCAGGCATTTTGATCCTGATAAACCTGACTGAAGAAACGGTGGATAAAGTCTTCGCTGTCTTCAAAGCAGCACCGCCAAAGCTGGATGATTTGATCTTTCCGCTCCATAGGCCTTATTCCGATTTAATCTTTTTGATAACGGCGGCTTTCGGAAGCAATATCGCCGGATTGTAAGATAACTTCGCCTGCCGCAAACCGGGAATACCCAGATCTTCCTCTCTATTTATATAAAGGTATTGCTCGGGAATGCGGGAAGCAAATTCCTGATTGATGATGCTGTAAGCTCCATCGTAATGGGTATCCGCCTTTTCGACATGCACGCCAAACGTATCCTGATTGATAGGCGAACCAAAGGTAAATGCCACCAACTGATTGTCTATCCGGATTGCTCCGCCCATCAGATCCAGTTCCTTGAAATGCTGAAGAGCAAAAATCATCGACTGCCGTTCTTCTCTTAACTCTTCCTGATCCGCATCCGTACGGTTTGCCTTGTACCATTTCGCTTCCAGTTCCAGACATTTGGGGATCAGTTCAGGCGTCAAAGGGACATATTCGTACGCATATTGCTTCTTGAACTTATTGACATGATTCCGCTTTGCCTGGAATTTCTTGCCTTTCAGTGTAGCCAGATCTTCGCGCAAATAAATATAATCAAAGTAATCCCGCTCGGGAATGTAAGTAAACTCGCCCGGGAAAGCCTCTTCCAGCAAATCTTTCGATACAGGTGTCACACCCAGCATCAGCAACGGATGCCCGTGTTGCCAGGAATCCTCTTCCAACTGCAATAAAGCCTCCTTGAAATCGCCATTTCCGATAGGTCGCATATAAGCGATCCGGTTTTTATCTTCTATGCGGAAACGTATCAACAGAAAGTTCTTATAGACAGCGAACTCACTTTGATACAGGAAACGCCAGCTACACATATTGGAAAAAGCCAAATCGCAGTTGCGCAACGGAGAAGACAACGTAAAAGAAGTGATCGTCTTTTTGTCATCGACGGTAATCGGATTGAAATCTAACTGCATATCCTTTTTAATTCTAATCATTAATCCATCTGGAATCTCTGAAACCAGCTTCATATACAAAACTGACAAAAATCCCCTTTTGTTTATCTTCCTTCAAAAAATATACCACTCTTGCGTATTCTTCCTGTTAAAGGCAAAAATTCTTTTCATATTCCCGAACAATTCTTTAGTCCACGGCGTGAACTACTTAATCCACGGCGTGAACTAAGTAAACCACGACGTGAACTAAGTAAACCACGGCGTGGATTAAAGAATTGGTTACTGGAATAACATCTTTGACAGACGACACCGATAGGAATAGAAACCGGATAACAGGTTTTGGCAAAAGGATATTAAATGTGGCATAAAAACTTTATAGGGCAAACAGCCTTGTTGGGACATGTAAAATAAATGACTACTTTTGCGCCATAATAAAGAAAAACGATCGTATCCCGGCATGAACAGCCGGAATCGTTTGGACAGAAAACAAGACTAATATGGATGATTCCAATTCGCGAACGTGTAATTTGATTTATTAACTCCGGAAGAGACATTTCGAAGATGCCTCTTTTCGGGCCTAAAAAGAGAAAGGAGGCAATAAGATGAGAGGTTATCTTTATTGTGGAGAAGCCGGCTTGGTAGAAAAACAAGAGTGGCTTCCAAACAGCTGGGTGAATGTTGAATGCCCGGATGCTGATGATTTCGATTTTCTGACTAAAACCTTGGGTGTTCCCGAATCATTCCTGGATGACATTGCGGATGTGGACGAACGTTCACGCACAGAAATAGAAGGAGACTGGTTGCTTACCATCTTACGTATTCCGGTACAGAGCGACGTGGCGGGTATTCCTTTCACGACGGTCCCACTCGGTGTAATTACCAACAACGACATTATTGTGTCGATCTGCTACTATCATTCGGAAATGCTGACAGATTTCATCGAGCATACCCGGAAGAAAAGTGTCTTGGTACGAAACAAGCTCGACTTAATATTCCGCCTGATTTATTCATCGGCCGTCTGGTTCCTGAAATACCTGAAACAAATCAATGTAGATGTAACGGCAGCTGAAAAAGAACTGGAGAAAAGCATCAAGAACGAAGATCTTCTGCGATTGATGAAACTACAGAAGACATTGGTTTACTTCAATACCTCTATTCGTGGCAATGAGGTACTGATCGGAAAACTGAAAACGATCTTCAGTGATACGGATTATCTGGATGCAGATCTGGTGGAAGATGTAGTGATCGAGCTGAAACAGGCCTACAACACCGTCAACATCTACAGTGATATTCTGACAGGAACCATGGATGCCTTCGCTTCCATCATCTCCAACAACGTCAACGTCATCATGAAACGTATGACCAGTCTTTCCATCACGCTGATGATTCCGACGTTAATAGCCAGTTTCTATGGTATGAACGTAGATATTCATCTGGAAGAGATGCCTCATGCCTTTGCTTGGATTGTCATTGCTTCCGTCGTTTTGTCAGGTTTATCATTCGTCCTTTTCAAGAAGATCAAATGGTTCTAAGGACCACAGCATACCGGTAGGGAAAATCAGGAACGATTATCCCTGCCGGCTCAATTCATGCTCCACTTCCTGCAAAAGCATCATCCGTTCGACAGAATAGGTCGAGTCGTGAATCTGAAGATAATAGAGAAGTTCCTGCGCCTTATTTAATAAAGGAAAAGGAAGGCTGGATACATAACTGTCTTCGATCAGGAGTTTGGCCGCCAATTCCAGGCGTTGTAACCCGCAGCCGTCGTCTTGGTTCAAGGCCTGTTCGATTTCTTCCGGCGAATGGCCCAGCAAAAAAGCCGAATCCGTCTTCAATGCCGTGAAAGCCTGTTCGATCAGGTCCGGATTCTTATCCAGATCTTTCCCGCTCTTCCGATTGAACACGAGCCGGGCAAGCGCCTTGCCCAACTCTTCAATCTGTACCATGATAAAATCTCTTTTCAGCATACTTATTCATTTTCTACTGTAATACTAACGATGCGGATATCTTTCAGCGGACGGTCATACTTATCTGTCTTCTGGGCAGCAATCTGATCCAATACTTCAAACCCTTCTGTCAGTTCGCCGAAAATCGTATAAATACCATCCAGATGATGACAGCCGCCTACTGTCGTATAGGCTTTTCTCTGTTCGTCGGTAAATACCAGATGACCGGGTGTTGCCAGAATCATCGAGTCGATTTTGGCATTGATCGCCGCAACCCGCTTATTATATTCGCGCGGATTATCCATCTTAAGCATCTGCAACTGTACTTTTACCGGACGATAATATAAATCGAGTGCTTTCTTTCGGATTGCATAATTCTTTACTTTTTCCAAGGTATCCAATTCACCGCTTCGGTAAACCTTTCCTTCCACAATAAAGAACTGCGACATATCCGATTTCTTTTCCGGATTCACATCATCATTCTGCCGCGGAGCCGCCAGTGCACCTTTCTTATGAAAATATTCCGGACGAAGTTCCGGCAAGATCTCGGCATCTTTATCACCGAAACCAACCCGTGCTCCCGGAGAAGCGTTTCGGGAATCAGGCGCACCGCCTTGTATCATGAAATCTTTAATCACCCGCGTAAAAAGTGTTCCGTTATATTCTCCTTTTTTGGCCCGTTCGATGAACGTTTTCACATGGTTCGGAACATTGTCGTACAACTTGGCTTTCATCACTCCTACATTGGTTGTAATCGTAACAACCGGTTCATTGGCTTTCAACGGGCAGGCAAAAACTCCCGCCAGACTGAAGATTAATAAAAAGATAAGGTGTTTCATTTTTTTATGTTTTATCGGGTGAAGTTAAGACTTTATGTTGTTGAAACAAAAAAATAGTATTATCTTTGCACACTTATTAGAGGAATTTAAGTTTTTTAATGGTATTAGTATGAATTGGATTAATGATTTGATATGGGGCCAAGGAGTTGGGCATTCCATTCTGTTGTTATCTTTTGTGATTGCAGCGGGTATCCAATTGGGGAAAATAAAGGTTTTCGGAGTATCCCTGGGTATCACGCTCGTGTTGTTTGTTGGGATTATCATGGGACATTTCGGAATAACCATTAATCCGCACGTAATTCATTATTTCAAAGAGTTTGGTCTGATCTTGTTCGTGTATTCAGTTGGAATGCAAGTAGGACCGGGTTTCTTTTCTTCTTTTAAGGAAGGTGGTGTCACCTTAAACATGCTAGCCGGAGGAATCGTCTTATTAGGAGTGGCTACAGCTTTGGTGATACACTTCATCACAGGAATCCCTATTCCGACAATGGTCGGTATCTTATCGGGAGCCGTTACCAATACGCCGGGATTAGGTGCTGCCCAGCAGGCTTACTCTGATATGTATGGAGTGAGTGAGAACTCTATTCCGCTGGGATATGCCGTTGCTTATCCGCTGGGTGTTGTTGGTATCATTCTTTCTATTATCGTTATCCGTTACATCTTCCGGATTTCTTTCCAGAAAGAAAACGAACAGCTCGAACAAGCCGAGACTTCACACGCCAACGGAGCTATTCCGATTTCACTGGTTGTTAAGAATCCGGCTATCTTCAATAAGACAGTAGCTGAAATCTCCTCTTTACTCGAACATACCGACTTCGTTATTTCCCGAATCTGGAGAGACAGCGATAAGCAAATCGACATTGCTTCGGCCAATACGGTATTACACGAGAACGATAAGATCTTCGTGATTACGACTGAACAAGATGCGGAAAAGATCAAGATCTTCATCGGTGAAGCCATCGACATGGAGCGTAAGCAGTGGATCCGTATGGAAAGCCAGTTTGTCAACCGCCGTATCCTGATCACGAAACCGGAATTGAACGGAAAACGTTTAGGAGACTTGAAATTGCGTAAACTATACGGTATCAACATTACCCGAATCAACCGTGCCGGTGTTGACTTGGTTGCGAAACCGAATTTAAGTCTGCAAGTCGGTGACCGCGTTAATGTGGTGGGTACTGAAACAGCCGTATCAAATGTAGAGAAAGTATTGGGTAACTCTATGAAGCGTCTGAATGAGCCGAATCTGATCACTATCTTCGTTGGTATTGCATTAGGTATTATCTTAGGAAGTATTCCTTTTACATTCCCGGGTATTCCTCAACCAGTGAAGTTAGGTCTTGCTGGAGGTCCGCTGATTGTAGCGATCCTGATCAGCCGTTTCGGTTATCACTACAAGCTGATTACCTATACAACACAAAGTGCCAACCTGATGCTTCGTGAAGTAGGTATTGCGATGTTCCTGGCCTGCGTTGGTTTAAGTGCCGGTGAAGGCTTCGTCGATACGATTGTCAACGATGGCGGTGTTGCATGGATTGGCTACGGTTTCATCATAACTGTTGTTCCGTTGCTGATCATTGGTTGTGTTGCCCGTTACTTCTTCAAGATCAATTACTTCACATTAATGGGATTAATTGCCGGAAGTACAACTGACCCGCCAGCATTGGCTTATTCAAATGCAACAGCCGGAAACGATGCTCCGTCAGTAGGTTATGCAACTGTTTATCCGTTAACCATGTTCTTACGTGTATTGACGGCTCAATTAATGATTCTATTCTTCGCCTAATTTCTCATTATTTTAATTTATATGGCGGACATTTCGAAGGGAAACCGAACGGAATGTCCGCTTTTTTATAACCACATTGCATATGAGCTATTAATAATACACAACCCAATAAATGCTGAGTATTTAATGGGTTACTTCGTTTAAAACCAGAATAAAAAGAATTCGTTTCTGCAAATGTGTAACCAGATGTTTAATCAAATATACAACTACATATAAAAAATAAAGCCTCAACTGCAGAAACGCACTTGAGGCTTTACATATCAATTTTAAATCTATACCTTTTTATAAAAGGCTATCTGTTTATTCCCATTCGATTGTCGCATTGGGTTTCGGCGACATATCGTAGCAAACACGGTTCACATGCGGCACTTCTTTCAGAATACGATCTGTGATCTTCATCAAGATAGGCCAATCAACCGGTTCGATTGTAGCCGTCATAGCATCTACTGTATTGACAGCACGGATGATAACCGGCCATTCAAATGAACGGGCATTATCTCTGACTCCTACCGACTTGAAGTCTGGAACTACCGTAAAGTATTGCCAAACCTTCTTGTCTAATCCAGCCAATTGGAATTCTTCACGCAAAATAGCATCTGCTTCCCGAACGGTTTCCAATCTGTCGCGAGTAATCGCTCCCAAACAACGGACACCTAATCCAGGACCAGGGAACGGCTGACGATATACCATTTCGTAAGGCAAACCTAATTCCAAGCCACAAGCACGAACTTCGTCCTTGAACAACTGGCGCAAAGGTTCAACCAATTCGAACTTCAGGTCATCAGGCAGACCGCCGACATTATGATGAGACTTCACCATCTTGGCTGTTTTTGTACCACTCTCAACAATATCCGGATAAATAGTACCTTGACCCAAGAAATCGATACCATCCAACTTGCGGGCTTCTTCTTCAAATACGCGGATAAACTCACCACCGATGATTTTCCGTTTCTGTTCCGGATCTGCCACACCTGCCAGCTTATTCAGGAAACGATCAGTTGCATCTACATAGATCAGGTTCGCTTTCATCTGATGCTTGAATACTTCCACAACAGCTTCCGATTCTCCTTTACGCATCAAACCGTGATTTACATGTACGCAAACCAAATTGTTACCAATAGCCTTCAGCAATAAAGCAGCCACTACAGAACTGTCAACACCACCCGACAAAGCCAACAACACCTTCCGGTCGCCAACCTGACGTCTGATCAGTTCGATCTGATCGTTGATGAAGTTCGGCATATTCCAATTGGCTTCTGCATGACATACATCGAATACAAATGACTTAACGGCCGACTGAATAGCCTCCATATCATTATTGAATTCCGGTAATTTTGTCTCACACAAAGCCTTGTCGTGTCCGGCTGACATGACAGGAATACCTAATGTATAAATCTCAGGACGCACATCAATAGCCACACCATCAATAATATGATTGGGTCCGCCATTGATAATAATACCCTTTACATTCGGCAATTTCTTGATTTCTTCGGCAGTAATATCGTGCGGATAGATTTCACTATAAACACCCAACGCACGAATGGCTCTTGCCAAAACCGTGTTTTCATGACTACCCAAGTCTAAGATGATAATCATATCTTGTTTCATAGATATATCTCCTATATTGTTGTAAGTTAATAATCAGATAAAAGTTAATGCCTTAGTTTATTCCCACTCGATTGTTGCAGGTGGTTTTGAGCTGATGTCATACACTACGCGATTGACACCTTTTACTTTATTGATGATCTCGTTAGAAACCTTAGCCAGGAATTCGTATGGCAAATGAGCCCAGTCTGCCGTCATGGCATCCGACGAAGTAACTGCTCGCAAGGCAACTGTATTTTCATACGTACGTTCGTCACCCATAACACCAACCGACTGGATAGGCAACAAGATTGCTCCTGCCTGCCAGATCTTGTCATACAAGCCCCATTCACGCATCAATGACATATAAATATCATCTGCCTCTTGCAGGATGCGTACTTTCTCAGGTGTAATATCACCCAAAATACGAATACCTAAACCAGGACCTGGGAACGGATGACGCTTGATCAGATGTTCCTGCATACCCAATTCGATACCAACCCGGCGAACCTCATCCTTAAACAACAGACGCAAAGGTTCTACCAGTTTCAGGTTCATCTTTGCCGGCAGACCACCTACATTATGATGACTCTTGATTGTTGTTCCGGTAATTGATAAAGATTCGATCACATCCGGATAGATGGTTCCTTGTCCTAACCATTTAATATCTTTCAGCTTGTGTGCTTCTTCATCAAACACATCGATGAAACCTTTACCGATTATCTTGCGTTTCTTTTCCGGCTCAGTTACACCAGCCAGCTCACGATAGAATTTGTCCTTTGCATTGACACCGATCACGTTCAATCCCAGATGTTCATAATCGCGCAATACGTTTTCGAATTCATTCTTTCGCAGCAAACCATGATCGACAAAGATACAAGTCAGGTTTTTACCGATCGCCTTATTCAGCAGAACAGCAGTCACCGACGAATCAACACCTCCGGATAAAGCCAGAATCACTTTGTCGTCACCTAGCTTTTCTTTCAGTTCGGCAACTGTCGACTCGATGAAAGAAGCAGGAGTCCAATCCTTGGCGCAACCACAGATATTCAAGAAATTGTCGAGTAACTTGGTTCCGTCAGTCGAATGGAATACTTCCGGGTGGAATTGTACGCCCCATGTATTTTCACCTTCAATATGATAAGCCGCATTCTGCACATCATTTGTGCTAGCTATGATCTTGAAGTTGTCTGGCAACTGTGTGATCGTATCACCATGCGACATCCAAATTTGTGAACCCGACTGAATACCTTTAAATAAAGGATCATTTTCATCAATAGAAGTCAAGTTGGCCCGGCCATACTCGCGCGAGTTGGCTGGTTCTACTTTTCCGCCGGATGAATAGGCAATAAATTGTGCCCCATAGCAAATACCCAGCACCGGATATTTACCACGAATCTGACTCAGATCAATTTTAAAGGCACTTTCATCATAAACAGAATAAGGACTTCCGGAGAGGATCACACCTTTTACATCTGTTGCATCATGCGGAAACTTGTTGTAGGGAACGATTTCGCAGTACATATTCAACTCTCTGACGCGCCGGCCTATGAGCTGCGTAGTCTGCGAACCGAAATCAAGAATGATAAGTCTTTCGTGCATGCGATTATCTTTATTAGAATATTTGTGCAAAGGTAATAAAATATTGCCTGATTCTACAGGAGCTCGGCCGATTTCTTCCGTCAGCCAACGGAAAAAGAATATAGTATAATTAATTCGGAAGAAATTATCGTTCCGGTTCTGGCTTTTCCAACTACTTTTGCAACCAGGATATTAACTAAACAATCGAAGGATCATGATACAGATTAAACCTTTTTTACTAGCTGGAATTTCTGGTTTGTTTTCGGTGTTCTCACTGACGGCACAATCGTCGCCCGAAGATGTTCATGTACTGCAGAAACAAATTCTGAATGAAGGCTTAATGACGCAAGTGGACCAGATGGCTCGCCAAGTTGCTTCCGGCGGATTTAATGCCGGCGACGGATATGGCGAAGTCTGGATACGCGACTATAATACTTTTATCGAACTGGCCATGGAAGTCATGCCCGACGAAGCCATCCGTTCCAATCTGAATACGTTCTTTCACTTCCAGGGGAAAACCGGGGATATTGTAGATGGTTTCCTGGATATCAAGAAAGCGGAAATAGGAAAAGAAGGTGGATATAAATATCGCTTGTCGGAAACGGAACCTCGCTTTGCGGCACACAAGAACACAGTGGAAACGGATCAGGAGGCTTCGTTGATCCAGGCTATTTATAAATATGTAAAACGGAGCGGCAACACGGCCTATCTGCAGACGAAGATTGAAGGCAAAACGGTCCTCGAACGGATGGAATGGGCGTTGGAATATCTCCTCAACGAGAAGTATAACAAGCAATACGGATTGTTGATAGGTGCGACAACAGCCGACTGGGGCGATGTGCAGCCGGAACATCCGTGGGGCGTCGAGATCGACAAGGATACTCATTTTGCCATCGATATTTACGACAACGCCATGATGGTCCTAGCACTGAACAATTACCTGGAACTGGAAAGCAATACAGCCAAACAACAGAAGTGGACACAGGTGCGCGACGAGTTGAAGAAGAATATCCGCACACACTTGTGGGACGAAAAGAACCGCAAGTTCATTCCGCATATCTATCTTGACGGCTCTCCTTTCCCGGACAGTTTCGATGAGAACCAGATCTATTATCATGGTGGAACCACTATTGCCATCCTGGCTGGCCTGCTCTCGAAAGAGGAAATCAAGGAAGCCAACCAAAAGATGCTGGAGAACATGAAGGCTGCACATGCACAGACCATCGGTCTGACGATGTATCCGACTTATCCGGCCGGCTCATTCAAGAATGTGGGCATGTATCCGTATGGCTATCAGAACGGAGGTGACTGGACTTGGTTTGGTGGACGGATGATCCAGGCTCTGATAGAGAATGGTTTTATCCAGGAAGCTTATACCGAAATCTTACCGATGTTACGGCGAATTGTCAGCAACCAAGGTTTCTATGAATGGTACACGCCGGGTGGCGAACCTAAAGGTTCCGGCACATTCCGAGGCGAGGCTGGTGTCTTGTTTACTGCCATGAACATGTTGAAAGAGTGGGCAGAGAACCAGCAGGTGCAGTCTTTAGACCAGGCGAAAGGCAGCATGGTCCTATTCACGTTCGGGCAATCGAATTCGGCTAATCACGGACAGGGTTTGTATCAGCCTGCCAAGACGGTCTATAATTACTACGACGGCAAATTATACCGGGCTGCTGATCCGCTGATCGGTGCGACAGGCGAAGGCGGCAGTGTCTGGACCCGACTGGGCGACAAGCTGATCGAAGCCGGAATGACGGAAAAGGTGACAATCGTACCGATTGGTGTGGGCGGTGTCCGCATCGGAGCGTGGGCGAAAGGTGGCGAATTGCACGAACTGCTGATCCGCACCGTTGAACAAATGAAGAAAGACCAGATCGAACCGGATTACATCTTGTGGCACCAGGGCGAGACCGACAATATCCTGAATACGCCGAAAGCTGATTATATCCGCATGTTCGAGACAATCCGCGAAGTGTTCCGCTCACGAGGCATCAAGGCGCCGATCGTCATCGCACAGGCCAGCTATCATCCGAATTGCCTGGAAGAAGACAACGGCAACAGCGCCGAAATCCGGGCGGCACAAAAGGCATTGGCCGACCAGTATCCGGATATTTACTTAGGACCTGACACCGACCAGTTGAATCAGCTTTGGCAACGGGCCGATGGCATCCATTTCTCTACCAAAGGGCAGGATCTGCATGCAGCCATGTGGCTGGAAAGCCTGAAGCAAGTGAAATAAGAAGGATTTGATTCCCCCGACTGAAAAGGAGATATCTTCGAAGAGAAAGGTATCTCCTTTTTCATTTTAAGTCCCGGCGCTGACGATTGAATCAACATTTATGGTAAATTTGCCGGAAAAAGAAAAGACGATGATGGAACTATCAAATAAATGGGTGGATGCACTGCATGCCTGGGGAATCCATGGCATCATGCTGCAAATAGTAACAGTAGCAGTAATCCTGGTGATTGCGTTTATACTCGATTATGTCTGTCGCCGGGGAATTATCCCGATGATCCGGAAAGTGGTCCGCAAGACCAAGATTGAATGGGATGATTATCTACTGAACGACAAGGTGCTCAACAATACCTGTCACCTGATTCCGCCGATCGTCATTTATCTGTTGCTTCCCCTCGCCTTTCCGCCGCAGTCGCCATTATTATCTTATCTGCTGATGTTCTCGCAGATCTATATTGTGGTGGTCACGGTGCGGCTGATCAATGCGGTCATTTCTTCGCTTTACGAATTATCGAACCGGAGCGACAAACTGAAAGACCGTCCGCTGAAAGGGGTTTATCAGATGATGAAAATGGTTGTGATCGGAGTTGGCGCTATCATCATCTTCAGCTTGTTGCTGGATAAAGATCCTAGCCGCCTGCTCACCGGCCTGGGTGCTTCGGCAGCTATTCTGATGTTGGTGTTTAAAGACACGATCATGGGTCTGGTGGCCGGTGTGCAACTAAGTGCCTACGATATGCTTCGTCCGGGCGACTGGATTTCCATGCCGAAGTATGGAGCTGACGGCATCGTGCAGGAAGTCACCCTGAATACGGTCAAGGTGCAAAACTGGGATAATACGATAACAACGATTCCGCCATACGCCTTGGTCAGCGATTCCTTCCAGAACTGGCGTGGCATGCGCGAAAGCGGTGGCCGGCGCATCAAACGGTCGCTTCACATTGACATGAACTCGATCCGCTTTTGTACTGCCGACGAAATGGATTATTTCGCCGCACAGGGTTGGATCAGCGAAGCGGAAAAGGCCGGTGGCCAAATCGTCAATCTTCATGTATTCTGCCATTACATCGAGCGCTACTTGCGGAGCTTGCAGGAAGTGAATACCGGAATGACACTGATGGTCCGTCAGTTGCAACCCCTGCCTGAAGGACTGCCGGTCGAACTGTACTTCTTCACGACACACAAGGACTGGATTCCCTACGAACGTCTGCAGGCCAAGGTATTCGAACACCTGTTTGCCGTCATCGGCACCTTCGGACTACGGGTTTATCAAAAGCCTTCCAGCCTGGATTTGGAACGCATGAACCGGAGTATCTGAGGTTTTCGTCTTAAAAATATATAAATACGGAGAGGGCTTTCCTTCATAACTAAATTAATACTACTTTTGCGTGTTTATTTTTAGGAACTTTAAGAGTATGGATTCAGAAAAGAAAGAGACGAAAGAGATAAATAAAATGTCAATGCTGATCTTGGCAGTTATTATTCTGATTTTGGTGATAGCAGGAGCTGCTTATTATATATTCCATCAGCAACAGCAAATGGAAGAAATGACTCAGTCGTTCGACTTGGAAAAGGAAATGATGGCCGACGATCTGAATGAGCTCTCCCTGCAATACGAAGGATATAAATTCAGTGTCAGCAATGACTCTCTGGTCGCTTTGCTGACAACCGAGCAAGCCAAGGTACAACGCCTGATGGAAGAGCTGCGTACCGTCAAATCAACCAATGCCAAAGAAATTGCCCGCCTGAAGAAAGAGTTGGCTACTTTGCGGAAGATCATGCGCAATTATGTGATCCAGATCGACTCACTGAACCGGGCGAACGAACAGCTGAAGGTGGAAAAGAACGAAGCAGTCAAGAAATATCGTCAGGCTTCTACAACGGCAGCCAGCCTGAAACGGGAAAAAGAGAAGCTGACCGAACGGGTAACGTTGGCCAGCAAACTTGATGCAACGAGTATTTCAGTCACACCGGTCAATTCGCGCGGCAAACTGGCCAAGCGGATCAAGAAGATGGAACAATTTGTCATCAACTTCAAGATCGCCAAGAATGTGACGGCTCCGGTCGGCGAAAAAGTCGTTTATGTCCGCATCATGAAACCCGATGATGATATCCTGGTGAAAAGCCGGGGCGATGTCTTCACGTTCGAAGGCAAAGACATCAATTATTCGATCAAGAAAATGATTGAATACGAAGGCGAAGAAGTTCCGGTAACGATGTACTGGAACATCGAAGAGTTCCTCTCTCCGGGTACTTATCGAGTGGATATCTTTGCCGATGGCAATCTGATTGGTCAACGTTCTTTCACGCTCGAAGAATAACGGATGAATCCGGAGAAGCCTTTTACGCGTTTGCTGGCGGATTTACCTGAGGCCCTGGCTCAAGACGATATTTTTGTGAATGAGTTGAAGAGTCATGCCCGTGTCATCACGCTCAAGAAGGGCGATTTATTGCTCCGCACCGGCGAAGTCTGCCAGAACGCCTATTTCATCAACAAAGGGCTTTTCGTCAATATCTTCATGACAGACAAGGGGAAGGAATGCGTTACCGGTTTCTCTTCCGACGATCAGTATCCTTTCCTTTCCGAAATCAGCTACATCACTCAGACACCTTCCAGCTTCGAGATCAAGGCGCTCGAAGATAGTGAACTGTTGTGTTTCTCGCGTGTCTCGATCGAAGACTTGTCTCTTCGCTATCCGCTTTTCGCTTCCTATTATCAGCGTGCGATGCTGGTCATCATCTCCAAACTCTATATGATGTTCGCCATCCTGCAATCTTATACAGCCGAAGAATTTATCAAATACTTGTACGAGCATTACAAATGGATCATCAACCGGGTTCCCGATAAATACATCGCGCTCTATATGGGCATCAGCACGTCTTGGTATTGCAAGCTGAAACGCCGCATCTTCAGCTTATAAAGAGAATAAACGCAAGTAAGCGTCGACTAGTAGCGCACAGTTACGCTAACAGCCGACGCTTACTTGCGCTAATACCTGACGCAACATTACGCTAACACTCAACGCAACCTTACGTCGATTAACGACGCGACAAAAAGTAAAATTTCTCCGAGCTTATTCAAAGCTGGATTTCTTCCACGTGAAGACTTTCGGTGCGTCTTTCAGGAAGGGTTTCAGCTTCTTTTGTGTTTCCTTATCCAGATACTCCGGCGTCGTATACGTTTGTGTCAGGGTGTAATCGTCCGGATTCAGTTGGAAACGGAACAGATCCATGTCCAAGCGGGATGTCGATTCGATATAGGTGACCGACGACTTGTCGGCGTCTTCCCGGATAAACCAGTCGGCTGCAACCGGAGTCAGCATATCAGTCGCATCCAGCAGTTTCCAGTCGGGTGAAAAGAACGACACGCGGCTATCGGCCACCGGCCCTTTCACCGTCACTACCTGGCAGATCACAAACGTATTATTGACCAGCGGCAAGAGCTTCATCTCGATCGTGGTCCGTTCCGTTGATTGCAACAACAAGTAATTATCGGTCAGTTTTTCCAATGTCGAATATCCGTTCATGTTGTTCTTCAACCGCGCTTTCTCGTTAGAGCGATACAAATCCACCAGATCTTTCCGCCAGGCATCTTCCAGTTGCGGAACATATTCGTCGGGCATCGCGATAAACACCGCGGCCATATCCTGCGCTTTCAACGGCAACACACTCACCAACAGCAGGCATAATAATACGATTCGTTTCATACGTTCTTCTATCTTTATCATCTTGTTCCCAAATATAAGAATATCATACCTATCAAAACCAACAGCAGGTCGATTGCCTTGTTCTTCAGGTTCTTTTCATGGAAGAACAAAGCTCCGGCCGCAAAGGTAACCAAAACATTACTTCTACGGATCATCGAGACGATCGAAATCATCGAATCCGGATCACTCAGGGCATAAAAATACACCCAGTCGGCTATGCAGAGGAAGACGGATATGAAGATAATATTCCACCGCCAGGTAAAAGGCGTGGTGTGTTTCCGCCGTGGATACCACAGGAAAAGCAGGATCGCCAGCATGATGGCACACTGATAGACGTTAAACCACACCTGCACGGTCATCACGTCCAGACTACCCATCAGGTATTTGTCGTACAAACCGCTCAATGAGCCCAGCATCACCGACAGGACAGTAAAATAAATCCACTTGTTGTGGGTGAAACGGATGCCTTCTTTCTTCCCCGAAACTGAAAGCAGATAAAACGAGGCGACCGCAAAGGCCACACCAATCCACTGATACAGATTCAGCCGCTCACCGAAGATCACCAGCGCGCCCACCAGCGTCAGTACCGGCTGCGTCGCCTTGATGGGTCCGGACAAGGTCAGCGGCAGATGTTTCAGGGCAAAATAGCCGAAGATCCACGACGAAAGGACAATCACCGCCTTGATGAATACGGCTACATGGGTTTCGAACGGCACACGGGGCACATAAAGCAACGAGCCGTCCAGCACATCCGTCGCATAGGAAAGCACAATAAAGGGTAAAAAAATCAGACTGCTGAACAGCGTATTGAAGAACAATACCGGAATCACTGCATTCCCGTTGAGCGACATCTTCTTGTTCACCTCGTAACAGCCCAGCAGGAAAGCAGACAGAAAAGCATAAAGAACCCACATATTTCTTGAGTTTTTGTTTGGTTATACTTCGAATAATCGGTCGGGATAAGTCACATTCACCAGATACAGGGCATGTCCAGGAGCCGATGTACCAGCTTTGCCCCGGTCTTTGGCTTCGATCACCTGGCGGAAAGCTTCAACCGACATCTTGCCGCGCCCCACTTCCAGCAGCGTTCCTACAATGGCACGCACCATATTCCGCAAGAAACGGTCGGCCCGGATCGTGAAGACCCACAAATCGCCTTCCTGCTTCCAGCCGGCCTCATAAATACGGCAATTGTTGGTCTTGACATCGGTGTGCAGTTTGCTGAAGCTGGTAAAATCCACATAGTCGAACAGCACCCGGCAAGCCTCGTTCATACGGTCGAAGTCCAGTTTCCCCAGATAACGGTACACCAAGTCATAGCGGAAAGGATCTTTCTGCATCGTCAGGTAATACTGATACGTTCGGGAAGTGGCATCAAAACGGGCATGTGCCTCAGGAATCACCGGCACAATCCGATAAATCACAATGTCTTTCGGCAACAAGCGGTTCAGCTTGTCTGCCAGAAAAGCCGGGTCAGGCAAAGTTTCTGTCCAGTCAAAATGGGCCACCATCAGGCGGGCATGCACGCCGGCATCCGTCCGTCCGGCACCCACAATCGAAACCGGCTGTCTGAGGATGGTCGAAAGTGCTTCTTCAATACATTGCTGTACAGTCATGCCGTTCGGCTGTATCTGCCATCCGCAAAAGGATTTGCCGTTATATCCTAAATAAATAAAGTATCTCTTCACAGGCATAAGTTTAGTACGAAATACGTTCCTAAGAATGCTATTTTCAAGGCAAAGGTACAAAGAAATCCGGCTATGACCTTGTACATCCCACTGAAATACCTATTTTTGCAAAAAATAAACCTTCATAACATCTTAACAAATTGCACAATTATGTTTGAATCTTTATTGCAGACTTCCTATTTCGCCTTGTTCCTGATCATCTCACTCGGATTTATCCTGGGACGGATCAAGATCAAAGGCCTTTCGCTCGATGTATCAGCTGTTATCTTCATCGCTTTGCTGTTCGGGCACTTCGGAGTAACCATTCCCAAAGCCTTAGGCGACATCGGTCTGGTGCTTTTCATCTTCACCATCGGAATCCAGGCGGGTCCGGGATTCTTCGATTCTTTCCGTTCGAAAGGGAAAACACTCATCATCCTGGCGCTGCTCATTGTCGGTTCGGCCAGCATCACCGGGATCATCTTCAAATATGCCCTGGGCATTGATACGCCCAGCATCGTGGGCCTGATAGCCGGAGCCCTGACCAGTACACCGGGTCTGGCTGTTGCCATCGATACTACCCAGTCGTCATCGGCATCCATCGCCTATGGTATCGCCTATCCTTTCGGTGTGATCGGCGTGATCCTGTTCGTCAAGCTGCTGCCCAAGCTGCTGCGGATTGATGTCGAGGCCGAAGCCCGGAAGTTGGAAATAGAACGCCGGGGCCAGTTCCCGGAGCTGAACCGGGCCACGTTTCGGGTAGAGAACCAGAAGGTCATCGGCAAGAGTATCGCCCAGCTTCAGTTCCGCAACATGACGGGCGCCGTGGTTTCGCGCATCAAGCACGGAGCGGAGATTATCATCCCTACGGCTCATTCAGTACTGAAGAAAGACGACCTGATCCGCGTAGTGGGCAACGACCGCTCGTTCGAACAGGTCAAGCTGCTGATCGGCGAGCAAGTGGACGAGGATATTCCTTTCACACAGACGCAGGAGCTGCAATCGTTATTGCTGACCAATAAAAACATCATCGGCCATACGTTGGGCGAACTGAACCTGCAAAGCTCGTTCGGCTGTACCGTGACGCGCGTGCGCCGAAGCGGTATCGACCTGATTGCCGAGCCGAACCTGGCACTCAAGTTTGGCGACAAACTGATGGTAGCTGGAGAGAAACAAAGCCTGGATGAATTGAGCCAATATGTGGGCAACGACGAAAAGAAACTCTCGGATACCGACTTCTTCCCCATCGCGATGGGTATCGTGTTGGGTGTATTGTTCGGAAAACTGAGCCTCTCTTTCTCCGACAGCTTCTCCTTCTCGCCCGGACTGACCGGAGGCATCCTGATGGTGGCTCTTATCTTAAGCGCCATCGGAAAGACCGGCCCCATTATCTGGAGTATGTCCGGACCGGCCAACCAGCTCTTGCGCCAGCTCGGCCTGTTGTTCTTCCTGAGTGAAGTCGGCACATCTGCCGGAAGTAACCTGGTTGCCACGTTCCAGGAAAGCGGCTGGACACTGTTTGGTGTCGGGATGGCCATCACCCTCGTTCCAATGATCGTCGCCCTGGTGTTCGGATACTGGGTATTCAAAATAAACATCCTCGATCTGCTCGGAACCATTGCCGGAGGAATGACCAGCACACCCGGACTGGCGGCAGCCGATTCGATGGCCGACAGCTCGGCTCCCAGCATTGCCTACGCTACGGTCTATCCCATTGCCATGGTCTTCCTGATCTTGTTCATCCAGTTCATTGCTGGAGTTATCTAAACAAGCCTTTTTACAAATAGTACATTAAACAGGCTTTTTGCAGACAAAAAGTCTGTTTAATTCTTTTTATACTAACTCTCATTTTGGCTTTTCGAACAAAAAAACGAGAAAATTAGTATATTTTCATCCATTTTTGGTCAAAAACATCCGTTTTTCCTATTCATTTTCCACTTTTTCATGCCTAGATTTTCGCTAATTCATAACCATCCTTGAACAAAAAGCCGGCGTGTTTTAATTCATTCCTGCCTAGAAACGTAAACAAAACTCCCGAATTTCCTAAAAAAGGGCTGTTCAAATACATTTTACCTCTTTTTCTGAACGATTTTACTTCAATTTTCTCTCGTCCAAAGCCCTCAAACAAAATATCATTTTGGCAGCATTTATTTCCACTAACTAACACGGAACACGTTTTTATCCCTTATTCCGGCGAATACAAAAATCAGAATAACACGATCTCCTATCTTTCCATATCAGCATGTAAATGCTCAACTCCCTGAAAATCGAACCGAAGCAAGTTACTTACAGGCAACTCCGAAATCATGGAATTCTGAAAGGGGCATTTTGACAAAATGACAAAGCGGAAAAAGCGGTCGGGATTCTGATTTTGGACTATATTGTTGCATATATGCAATAATTTTACGAATATTGTATGACATTTCAGTTACAATTAATGTTACACTTAGCGATTACTATAAAAAACACATGAAAATACTTGTAATTACGGGAAGCCCTCATAAAAAAGGGACTTCAGCATTATTAGCAGATAATTTTATTGCCGGGGCTTTGGAAGCCGGGCACGAAGTTTTTCGGTTTGATACCATCTTTCAGGTAACGCAACCTTGCCTGGCATGTTATTATTGCCGGAAAAACAACCATAAGTGTATTCAAGAAGATGACATGGAGCTGGTTTGGGACAAACTGATTGCTGCCGATATGGTGGTATTCGTGACTCCCGTTTATTATTTTGGTATGTCGGCCCAATTGAAAAAGGTTATCGACCGCTTCTTTGCCATCAACGACCTGCTGAGGAGCAAACCGAAAAAAGCCGTCCTGCTGGCAACCTGCGGCGACGCGGAAGAGTGGGTTATGGAACCGTTGGTAGCACACTACAAAGCCATCTGCCAGTATTTGCACTGGGAAGATGCCGGACAGATTCTGGCCACCGGCGTGTACGACCGGGCAGCCATTGAAGATACGCCTTACCCCGAACAGGCACGTATCTTGGGTAAACATATTTAGCGGAAATGTATTATTTGTGGGAACAATACTCTCGGATTTTCTGTTATTTTTTATAGCTTTGTGTGCGTATTTTACACATTCAGATAACCTTGCCTGTCTGCTACGGGCAGCGGATCTGAATCTAAACAACTTAATATTAAACGAATCAGTCTATGGCATTACAAGTGGGAGATAAAGTTCCTGAAGTATTGGGAACAGACCAGAATGGTAACGAAATAAAGATAAGTGACTTTGCCGGCAAGAAACTGGCATTGTATTTCTATCCGAAAGACAATACATCGGGTTGTACGGCCGAAGCCTGCAGTCTGCGCGACGGTTATGACGCATTGAAGGCAGCCGGCTATGAAGTGGTGGGCGTGAGCAAAGACAGCGCCAAGTCGCACCAGGGATTCATCAGCAAGCAGAACCTGCCTTTCAACCTCATCGCTGATACAGAAACAACCCTGCAACAGACATTCGGCGTATGGGCAGAAAAGAAGATGTGCGGAAGAACGTATATGGGTACGCTGCGCACGACCTTCATCATCGACGAAAACGGCGTGATCGAGCGGATCATCGGTCCGAAAGAAGTAAAGACCAAAGATCATGCGAACCAGATTCTGGCCCTATAACGTCAAATCCAAGAACCAGTACAACATAAACAATATATTTTATGGCAAAAGAAGATAACTTATTCGAAGAAAAAGCAGAAGGAACAAAACCTGCCGTGAACGCCGACAAGCTGAAAGCGTTGCGTGCCGCTATGGAAAAGATAGAGAAGAATTATGGAAAAGGCTCTATCATGAAACTGGGAGATGAAAACATCGAAAATATAGAGGTGATCCCGACGGGTTCCATCGCGCTCGACGCAGCACTGGGTGTAGGCGGTTATCCGAAAGGACGCATCATTGAAATTTATGGTCCGGAATCATCCGGTAAGACTACATTGGCCATCCATGCCATTGCCGAAGCCCAGAAAGCCGGCGGTATCGCTGCCTTTATCGACGCAGAACATGCTTTCGACCGTTTCTATGCCGAGAAGCTGGGTGTGGATGTAGAAAACCTCTGGATCTCACAGCCCGACAGCGGCGAGCAGGCATTGGAAATTGCCGAACAGCTGATCCGTTCGTCGGCAGTAGATATCATCGTGATCGACTCTGTAGCGGCTCTGACTCCGAAAGCGGAACTGGAAGGCGACATGGGCGACAGCAAAATGGGCTTGCAGGCCCGTCTGATGTCGCAGGCTCTGCGCAAGCTGACGGCAGCCATCAACAAGACGAACACGACCTGTATCTTCATCAACCAGCTGCGCGACAAGATCGGTGTCATGTTCGGCAATCCCGAAACGACCACCGGTGGTAATGCCCTGAAGTTCTACGCTTCTGTCCGCCTGGATATCCGCCGCATCGGACAATTAAAAGACGGAGATGAAGTGAAAGGGAACCAGGTCCGCGTGAAGGTAGTGAAGAACAAGGTGGCACCTCCATTCCGGAAAGCCGAGTTCGACATCATGTTCGGCGAAGGTATTTCGCGTTCGGGTGAAATCATCGACCTGGGCAGCGAACTGAACATCATCAAGAAGAGCGGTTCGTGGTACAGCTACAACGATGCCAAACTGGGACAAGGACGCGATGCTGCCAAACAATGCATTGCCGACAATCCGGAACTGGCCGACGAGCTGGCTCAGCTGATCTTCCAGGCATTGAAAGGCTAAGAAAGAATCCATCGATATATTCATAACAAGTTGGCAAGTGGGTAACGCAGTTACATTCATTTGCCAACTTACTTGTTAAAAGAAGACAAACTCTACATTACCCAGCCATGACGTCGAAAGAAATCTACCGGCAGCTGTGCCAGCAGGAAAAGTCCATTCCCATCTTCTCACGGGACTGGTGGCTGGATATTGTATGCGGCCAGGAACAGTGGGACGTGTTGCTCCTTCACGACAAGCTGGGCACCATCGAGGCTGCCATGCCGCTGTATATGCCGCGTCCGGGCTATGTCGTCATGCCGGCCTATACCCAAACCATGGGACCATGGATCGCAACGGCCTCGGCCGACAGCAAATACACCAGCCTGCTGGGGAAAAGACAAGTCATCCTGGGAGAACTGGCCTCGCAATTAGCCCATCTGCACGTGTTCCAGCAAAACTTTGCCTGGACAATAACCGACTGGCTGCCCTTCTACTGGCAAGGTTTCCGGCAGACAACCCGCTACACCTATCTGCTGAGCGGCTTGCGGCAACCGTCACGCATCTGGGAAAACATGAGCCAGCAAACCCGGAGAAACATCATCAAGGCAGAAAAGAAATATCAGATACAGGTTCGTCGGAACATCCCGGCAGACGAGTTTATCGGGATCCAGCGTCAGACCTTCCAGCGCCAACGGCTGGCAGCACCCAAAGGAGAAGCCGTATTGCGCCAGCTCATCGAAGTGTGCCGCCAACGGAACCAGGGAGACATCTGGGGCGGTTATGACGCCAACGGCCAGCTGCACGCAGCCGTCTTCATCGTCTGGCAGGAAAACTCAGCCTATTACCTGGCCGGCGGAGGCAATCCGGCACTCCGGCAATCGGGCGCACACAGCCTCGTGATGTGGAAAGCCATGCAGGAAATAGCAGCCTTTACCGATCACTTCGACTTCGAAGGTTCCATGATTCCCGGTGTAGAACGTTTCTTCCGCGAATTCGGAGCCCGGCAAACTCCTTATTTTGCCATCAGCAAAGGAAAACTGAATCTTTGGAAACGATTTTTAATCCATCTTAGCAAAAGAAGGCAATAAAAAAGGAAAAGTAGAGTTATTACACTAGAAGACGAACGATACGGGAAGAGAACAGGAACTAGGTATGAAGCAAACGATCAATTATATCATCCGATTCTTATTAGGAGTAGATCGGGCCGGTGCCTATAGCTCGCTGGTGGGCTATACATCGAATGTCCGTCATTTCCATAAATATAAAGTAGTGATTATTCCTTCCGGGTTCTTCAGTTCATCCGTCTATGGAACGCAGGCCTCCATGCCCCAACTTCCACTCAAGGAGATAGAAGGCGTTCCGTTGCTCTTCGGGTCGCCCAAGGAAGAAAGCTTCGACGAGACCCGGATCATCCATGCCGATATCATCGCCAGCAGCTACTTCCTGCTAAGCCGCTACGAGGAAATCCAGAAAAGGAATATCCGGGACGCGCATGGTCGCTTCCCCGGAAAAGAGTCGTTGCCCTTCAGGGCCGGTTTCATCCAGCGCCCCATCGTGGAAGAATACGGGAAGCTGCTCCGGAGCTGGCTAAGAAAAGCCTGCGTACATATTCCCGAGCCGCAGCCCGAGCTTCAGGACATCTGGCTCACGCACGATGTGGATGCCCCGTTCTTCTGCCGCAGCCTAAGGAACATCTGCCGCGAAACCTGGAAAGGCGCCGGACTGCTGAAGGCATTAAAGCTGTATGGAGGACCGCTGGAGAAAGATCCTTATTATACATTCCCGTGGATATTGGAACAAGACGGCAAAGTACAAAACAAATACGGCGACCGGTGTCACCAGCTGTATTTCCTGAAAGCCGGAGGCAGACATGCCAACGATAAACCCCGGTATCCGTTCTGTTCGCACGACGTGCAGAAGCTACTCCAGCTGTTCCGGCAGAACCAAGTCATGCTGGGACTTCACAGCAGCTACGAAGCAAGCCTCTGTCCGGATCTGATCCCGGAAGAGAAGATGAAGCTGGAACACGACTGGAAACTGGAGAATATCCATCAGAACCGGCATCATTACCTGGCTTCCCGCGAACCGGAAGACCAGACAAAACTGATCAAGGCCGGAATCACCGACGACTTCACCATGGGATATGCCGATGTGAGCGGATTCCGGTTAGGAACATGCCGGCCTGTCAAATGGATCAATCCGATGACACGCCAGCTCACGTCACTGACGTTGCATCCGCTTTCCGTCATGGACTGTACCCTGAGTGAATCCCAATACATGGGACTTCCGCTAAACGAGGCTTTCCGGTACTGTCTGCAACTGCTCAAGCAGACCAAACAGTATGGAGGAGAGATCGTGTGGCTATGGCACAACACTTCATTTGCTGAAACAGAAAAGAACAGCTATCACAAGACATTATATGTACGCCTATTAAATGCTTTGATCCAATGAAAAAGATAATTACAATTGTAGGTGCACGCCCTCAGTTCATTAAAGCGGCCATGCTGAGCCGGGCCATCCAGCTGCATAATCAGGCAGGACAGGAAACAATCCGGGAACAGCTGATCCATACCGGGCAACATTACGACGAGAACATGAGCCGTATTTTCTTCTCCGAAATGGATATGGCACGTCCGACCTGGCAACTGCATTGCGGACATACCACGCATGGAGCGATGACCGGACAGATGCTTATCGAAATCGAAAAGATCCTGACGGAACACCGGCCGGATTATGTAGTCGTATATGGAGATACCAATTCGACACTGGCCGGAGCGCTGGCTGCCAGTAAACTGCATATTCCGGTAGTGCACATCGAAGCCGGCCTGCGCAGCTTCAACAAAGCCATGCCGGAAGAGATCAACCGGATTCTGACGGATCATGTCTCGACCCTGTTATGCTGTCCGACCCGTTCGGCCGTACAACATCTGGCCGAAGAGAACATCCACGAAGGCGTCTATCACGTGGGCGACATCATGTATGACGCCGCCCTCTTCTTTGGCCGGAAAGCCGAAGAAGCCTCGGATATCATGCGGCGCCTGCAACTCGAGAGCAAAGGATTCCGGCTCTGCACCGTACATCGGGCTGAAAACACCGATCAGGAAGAGCGCCTTTCGTCGATCGCCGAAGCCCTGATGCAAATCGCCTCTTCCCATTGTCCGCTGGTCTTTCCGCTGCATCCCAGAACCCGACAATATCTGGAGAAATATCACTTGCTGGAAAGATTTGTGTCACATCCCCATATACGACTGACCGAACCACTGGGCTTTCTGGATATGGTGATGCTGGAAAAGCTGGCAAGTACAATCCTGACCGACTCGGGCGGCGTACAAAAGGAAGCCTATTTCCACCAGACACCCTGCATCACACTGCGGGAAGAAACCGAATGGACAGAAACCGTTACGGCTGGCTGGAACCAGATAGCCGGTTATCAGACCGATCAAATCCTGGCTTGCCTGGAGAACAATCCGGTACGGCATGAGATAGACGAATATGGACAGGGAAACACCGCCCAAAAGATATTGGAGTTATTATGAAATGGGTACTCATTCTATGCGATTTGTTTCCGCCGGCATTCGGACCGCGGATGGGATATTTATGCAAGTACCTGAAACAGGCCGGATGGCAGGTTGAAGTGATTGCCGAAGCAATGGACGACCAGACTTTCGCTTTTCTGGCCGATTCTTGTCCGGTCACATTCGTGCCTTATTATACAGCGAAGAACAAATTCCTGCGCAAGCTCCAGTGGATCTTCACGCTTCTGGCCGATTTCCTGTTCTCCTACAAAGACCGGAAAATGGCAAAAGTCGCTCACCGGATTTGCCAGCATCAGGCATTCGACCTCATCTTGTGCAGTTCCTTCCGAACCTTTCCGCTGGTGGCAGCCCGTCTGACAGCCCAAAGGCATCATTTGCCGCTGGTGGTGGATTTGCGGGATATCATCGAGCAATACGCCGGGAATGAATTCCTCTCCCACTCTTTTCATGTCTGTCCCTGGCTGGACAAGCAGCTGACAGCTCTGCTGAAGCGGAAACTGCTGAACGACCGGAACCGCACACTCCGGATGGCGAGTCAAGTCACCACCGTTTCTCCGTGGCATGTCGAACAACTGAAGCAGTATAATCCGCATGTATCTTTGATCTACAACGGATATGACCCGGACTTATTCTATCCGGATCATCGTCCGAACCGCCGGTTTACCATTACTTACACCGGACGAATCCTCAGTCTGGCCATGCGTAATCCGGAATTGCTGTTCAAAGGCGTGCTGTTGTCCGGTCTGTCGGCCGAACAGATCACCCTCGAATGGTATGTAGATCCAGCCTCCGAAGCCCTGCTGAAAGAAGCCGCCGCCCAGTATCAGGTCAGCAAATACATGTCCTATCAGTCGTATGTACCAGCCTCCGAAATTCCTTCGGTACTCAACGGTAGCAGTATGCTGCTGCTACTCACGGAAAAGAGCGGAGAGCATGCGCCCAAAGGAATCATGACCACCAAGTTCTTCGAAGCCCTGGCTGTCGATAAGCCCATTCTATGTGTTCCTTCTGATGAAAGCTATTTGGAAGAGAACATCCGGCGCACCCGTTCCGGACTGGCTGCCCGAAATGCCGAAGAAGTGGCCCAATTCATCCGTCAGTATTACCGGCAATGGGAAACACAAGGATACACAGCCACCACACCCGATCACGAGGAAATCAAGCGTTTCTCTCGGAAAGGACAGGCGGAACAGTTTATGCAATTAATAACAAATCAAATATAAAACATGGATAAACATCTTCATATAATAGCACTAAATATTCCTTTTCCACCAAACTATGGAGGAGTTATAGACATTTACTATAAAATTAAAGCTCTACATCAATTAGGAGTTAAGATCATACTCCATTGTTTCGAATATGAACGTCCGCAAGCAGAAGAATTACAAAATCTTTGCGAAAGAGTATATTATTATAAACGTAAAACCGGAATCATATCTAACTTATCCATTTTACCTTATAATGTAAAAAGTAGGATCTCAAAGGAATTAGTCCAAAACCTACTAAAAGACACATATCCTATTTTGGGAGAAGGATTACATACATTTTATTATCTGCAAGATCAACGTTTCGCCAATAGATATAAAGTTTTTAGGGAATGTAATATCGAACATAATTATTATCAAGCATTAGCTCAAGCCACTTCTTTTGGAATAAAAAAACTATTTTATCTCATTGAAAGTATAAAGTTTAAACTTTATGAAAAACAAATTCAAAAAGCTGATTTGATAATTGCTGTTTCTCAAACAGATACAGAGTATTTAAAAAAGTTGTTTCCTAACAATGTAATTGATTTTGTTCCATGCTTTCATGCAAATGATCAATTAAATATCATACCAGGTAAATCAGATTATTTACTCTATCATGGGAAACTATCTGTAGAAGAAAACGAAAAGGCTGCTCTTTTCCTTATTAAAAATGTATATGCACATTTACCTTATACTTGTATAATTGCAGGTATGAGTCCAACACCAGCTTTATATGAAGCTGCCGCTTCCTATCCAAACATAAAAATAGAAGCAAATCCTTCTCAGCAAAGAATGGATGAACTGATCAAAAATGCTCATATTCATACTTTAGTTACATTCCAAGGAACAGGACTAAAACTAAAATTACTGAATAGCCTCTTTTCTGGTAGATTCATTGTGGCTAATTCCCTAATGCTTAATGGCAGTAATCTTGAGGATCTATGCCACATAGCAAACACATCTAAAGAGTTCATCTCTATATGTGACAAACTTATGCAACAACCATTCGATATAGAAGAAATTGAGAATCGAAAGAAAAAACTCTTTCCATTTTTTTCTAATCAATTCCAGGCAGAGAGAATCTGTCGTAGGATTTTTAATGCTCAATAACTGACAACTGAGAAATTCCCGCCTTTATATAACTCCGTTGCAAATCGTCGGGCTTCAGCAGATCATCATTCCATTGAAGCAGATCAATATCCATGGGAATAATGCCCAGATGTTTGCTTTCGGAGACACGCCCCAAGGCCCGTTCTATCTGCTTGAAGTGACGGATCAGTTCAGTAGTGGAAAGAGAAGTATAAGCGATTCCTACCCGATTGAGGAAAAACGAAGGATTGACACAGGCTTCCGGAGCCGTATAAACAGCATCCGACCAACGGATGCCGGGCAAGAGGAGTTCCACGGCTCCACAAGCCGCCTCCATATTCTGCTTCGGATTCGTATTCGAACCTAATGCGATAATAATTCGATTGCCTAACATAATCTTATCCATCCTCTGTTATCGCTTACGAAAGTACAATGAATTATCCGGAATAAAAACAAATAGGCCCAAGTTTCATGGATATTTCTTTCCATGCAAAGGATTTGAATCCGTTTATTAGGTTTTTTTGGTAACAATTTATTACCTTTGCTGCCGAAAACAACAGGTATATGATGACAGGCAATGTACATATTGTTCATTTAGCGAGCGCCCGAATCGGTTCGTGGTGCAGCCATTGTATTGTCCATGTACACTGGTTCAGCGGATTTATTTAAGCCAAATTTCCCTCCTTTTTATTTCGTATCACGTACAGATTTCTTCCTGCCTGCTTGCAGGAAGCAGTATCATTATTCTTTTATTCTAAATTTTATCCGTTATGCTGAGCATTATTTGTGTTATGTTTGCAGGGATGGGTATTGGCTTCCTGTTCCGTAAAATAGAATGGTTACAAAAGACGGAGAAGACAATCTCCTACACCATATTCGCCATGTTGTTTATTCTGGGTATATCAGTCGGTTCCAATCCGCTGATCATCCAAAACATCGGTCAGTTCGGCTGGCAGGCAGCCATTTTGGCTGTGTCCAGTTTATTCGGCAGCATCCTGGCTGCGTGGGCTGTATATAACTTATTCTTCAAGAAAGGAGGCAAAAGATGAAAAACAGTATCATTGTCTTCTTGTTCTTCTGCGCCGGCTGTCTTCTCGGTTTCTCCGGAGAGATCAAACTGGATGCGCACCATATTTCCCTGTATATTTTGTATGCCCTGATGCTTCAGGTGGGCATCAGTATCGGTTCCAACAAGAACCTGAAACAGATCGTCCGTCAGATCCGACTGAAGATGCTGGTGATTCCGTTGGCAACCATTATCGGAACGCTCCTGTTCTCGGCACTGGCCAGTCTGCTCTTGAGCCGATGGAGCGTATTCGAGTGCATGGCTGTGGGAAGCGGTTTTGCCTATTATTCACTTTCGTCCATCTTGATCACCCAGTTCAAAGAACCGTCTATCGGTTTGCAGCTGGCAACCGAATTAGGAACCATCGCTTTGCTATCCAATATCATCCGCGAAATGATGGCCTTGCTGGGCAGTCCACTGATCGAAAAGTATTTCGGCAAACTGGCTCCGATATCGGCTGCCGGTGTCAATTCGATGGATGTGGTTTTACCCGCCATTACCCGTTATTCCGGGAAGGAAATGATTCCGGTGGCCATCCTACATGGTATTCTGATTGATTTCAGCGTGCCGTTGTTCGTTTCTTTCTTCTGTAGTCTATAAGGAAGAAATGTAATTTTAACACATTACATCGGTCCTATATCAAATATTATTCTAAATTTGTGGCTATTAAGATCTTTCTGACAGGATCATTACCTTTTATCTAATTAGCAGGAAACAATATAAAAGCGTATGACAATGAAAACATCCAAAAGCATCTTCGTAGCTACATGGCTGGCTGCCGCTTTGATCGGTTGCCAGCAACCCGTAAAAACAGACCAAGAGAAAAGCATGTCATCGGAAGCAGAAGAAATTCCCATGGCCATGTTAGTTGACACACCGGCCATCACAGCTCCGCCTGCCGAACTGAAGCTGGACGCTTTCTACAAGAAATATATGAATGTAAACGGCATCCATGTAGTCAGTTCATGGCGTGTTCCCGACAGCTGTTTCTACGCGGCTTATATCAGTATCAAGGCAATGACCGACGCACTGCCGGCAGAAGTCATGAAGTCGCTCACCGACCGCAATACCCGCATCGGCATTATGGCGCGTTATGAAGGGACAACTGATATTCCCGAACATGCTTTTCTGGCAAACGATACGACACTCAACTGGGACGTCCGTGCCCGCGGCTTGGGTGGTGACGCCGAAAATCCATTCTCGACTTGCGCGGAAGAGAATATCCTGGCTTATCAGATCGACAAGTATCATGCCGAAGATATCCTGATCCACGAGTTTGCCCATACAATTCATGGAGCGGGCATCCTGCCGATTCATCCGGAATTCAACGACGAACTGCAGGCCTCGTTGGATACTGCCGTAGCCCAAGGACGGTGGAAGAATGTATATGCTTCGACCAACGTATGGGAATATTGGGCTGAAGGTGTGCAGAACTGGTTCAATGTCAATGCAGAAGTGAATACAGATGATGGCGACGGAAAACACAACAAGATCAACACCCGCGAAGAAATGAAGGCTTATGATCCGGGTTTGTATGCCATCCTTGCCAAATACTTCAAGGAAGTAAATGAACAGGTCAGCCGCCACAAGAAAGTGGATTTGTACCACTGGCAGGAAAGCTGATCAACGGAAGTGCAGGATGAAGGTAGTCATCCGCTTGTCGCTGCGGCCCAAGGTAAGTGTGCCGTTGTGCAGACGCATGATCTGCCTGGAAAGACTCAATCCGATGCCGGTGCCTTCCGGCTTGGTGGTATAGAAAGGTACAAAGATTTCTTCCTGGCTTTCCGCACTGATCGGGCGACCATTATTCGATACAGTGATCACGACGGTTTCGGCATAGTCGATTTCCGCCGTGATTTCTATTTTTGTCGCCTCGGCTTGCAGGGCATTCTTCACCAGGTTGACAAGCACCTGCGACAACTGGTCGGCATCGGCATACAACAGGATATCTTCCGACTTCTCCACGTACGAACAGACCGCTCCGGCCTGATGCAAGGATTCACGGGTGAGTTGTTGTACCTTTTCGATCAGTTCACGCACGAAAAAGGCTTTCTTGACGGGCGCCGATACACGAGTCAGGCTGCGATAGGTATTGACAAACTTGATCAGTCCGTCGGAAGAGCTGGCAATCGTGTCTAATCCTAACTTCAATTCCTTCCAGTCGAGCGAACGGGCCGACGTTTCCGAATCGAGTTCTTGAGATAAGGTATGACTCAGCGAGGCAATCGGTGTGACCGTATTCATGATCTCATGCGTCAGCACGCGGATCAGTTTATTCCAGGAAAGCTCTTCATTGTGGACCATTTCGCCGGTGATGTCGTTGAGAGCGACGATCTTGACCTGCTTTGCCTGCAACATCGCTTCCGAAGCCGTCAGGGAAAGAGTGATCTTTCCCCGTTCGTTATAGTAACTGTTCCGCTGTTCGTGCGCCGACGAAACTTCCCAAAAGGCATTCTCCAGTTCCTGATGGATATTTCCCAGCTGACGGATATGGCTGAAGGTGGCCAATCCCAGCAAATTCCGTGCCGAGGCATTGCTGTAAATGACTTGTCCTTCCCGCTTCCGGGATAAATCGATAACAACAATTCCGGTACGGACCTGGTCGAGCATCTGTCCATAATATTGCTCCTGTTCGGCAATCTCCTGCCGCTCGCGGTCATAAAGGATGTGAATCCGGTTGAGTGTCCGGTTAAAGCGCCGGTACCAGAACTTCTCTTCGCTGAAATGGAAGTTCGTTTCCTTATCTTCCAGCGCATCCAGCATGTAGTTCAGTTTCCGGTGAATTTTCCCCAGGGAATAAACACGGGAAATCAGCGCTGCCACCAGGGCCGAGGCCAAAGCGATGAGTATGACTGTCGGCGTATCCATATCAGATGTTGTATTTCTTCAGTTTCGCATATAAGGTGGGCCGGCTGATGTTCAGTGATTTCGCCACGTGTGTCAAATTGCCGCCGAAGCGATCCATGGCAGCGCGGATGGTCCGTTCCTCTACTTCCTCGAGGGTTTCGGCTTCCGCTGCCGGCTTTACTCCGCCGGATACAGGCAAAGGCAGATGGAAATCTTCGGCATCCAGCTTATCACCGTCGGCCAGAATCACGGCCTTTTCAATACCGTTCTGCAGCTCCCGGATATTTCCGCTCCAATGATTGGCAAGCAGAACTTGCCGGGCGGCATCTGTCAGCCCGGTAACCGGACGATGATACTTCTCGGCATAGCGGGAGATAAAGAGGTTGGCCAAAGGAACAATCTCATCCGGTCGCTCACGCAAGGGCGGCAGTTCCAAATGGATGGTATTGATGCGGTAATAAAGGTCCTCGCGAAAGGTTCCATGCTTCACCATCTCTTCCAGATTCTTGTTGGTTGCGCAGATCAGCCGGATGTCAATCGGAATTGAACGGGTATCGCCCACCTTCGTCACCGAACGGTTCTGCAACACCCGTAGCAGCTTTGCCTGGAGATGCAGAGGAATATTGCCGATCTCGTCGAGAAACAATGTACTGCCGTTGGCCTGTTCCATCTTCCCGGTGTGATCGGTATGCGCATCGGTAAACGCCCCTTTCACATGTCCGAACAATTCACTCTCGAACAAGGTCTCGGTAATGGCGCCGGCATCCACGCAGACCATCGGTTTCTGTCCACGGTTGGACGAGCGGTGAATCTCGGCAGCCAACACGTCTTTCCCCGTTCCGTTCTCGCCGGTAATCAGAACACTCGCGTCGGTTGGAGCAATCTTCTCGACCGTGCGGCGGACAGCCGTCATGGCCGCTCCCGTTCCCCACAACATCGAAGGTCCGGCTTCTCCGGCTTTCTTCTGCCCTTTTCCGCCGACTTTTCCAGCCTTGCCGTTATTGGCTACTGCCTTGTCAGAGGCCGCCTGCAAGGTTGCGATGAGTTTCTCGTTCTCCCAAGGCTTCACAATGAAGTCGAATGCCCCACGTTTCATGCCTTCCACTGCCAAAGCGATGTCGGCATACGCCGTAAACAACACCACTTCTGTCTGCGGACGACGCTGTTTGATTTCGGAGAGCCAGAACAGACCCTCATTCCCCGTATTGGTATCTGCCTCGAAATTCATATCCAGCAAGATGACATCCGGCACAAACTCCCGCAACAAGGCATGGATTTCCTTGGGCGAAGCCAGCAACTCCACCGCCGCGAAATACTTAGGCAATAAAATCTTCAATGCTGCCCGGATGCCCGGATTATCATCCACCACCAATATCTTTCCTTTGTTCACCATGATCTGTTTCTCTTTTCTCCTTTTATTTAGCATTCAAAAATAAGGATTTTCCGAGAATCCTCCTCGTTCTTTTTCCGATTCCCGAGAATCCTATTTCCATTTCCTTAGACCTTTTTACCGTTTCACCCGGGTGAAACGATCATTCCACAACTGTGATTCGATCGTTCCACCTAGGTGAGACGATCGTTCCACATGGGTGGAACGATAAAATTGCAATATAAAACAGCCTTAATCTCATCAGGTAATACACTAAAAAACACCGCAAAAGGGTTGCCGAACAGACGACAACCCCGCATCAGTGGCGTATTACTCAACAGAAAGGCTATCTCGAGGCACCTCACGGGCAAGCGTGGCGTACATGATAAACACCAAGGTTGCCGTCAGGATTTGCATCAGAATGAAGATCAAAATAAAGACAACCGGTGTGAGCGGTACGCGGAAAGCAAAGTTTTCCAGCCAGCCGGAAACCACCCACCAAGAGAAAGGAAGCGCCAGCACAAAGCCAATGCCGACAAACCAGCAGTAGGGTTTGAGACCTAATCCTACAATATCGGTCAATTCGGCCCCGAACACTTTCCGCAAGGCTATTTCCTTCCGCTTGTAATACATATCGAAAATCACCAGGGCAAAAACGCCAATCAGCGACAAGACAACGGCTAGCAAAGAGAAACACAAGAGTGTCTTCCCGAAGCGCACTTCCTTTTGGTAAAGAGTATTCAGCACCTGGTCGTAAAATTCAACTTCCACCGGATAGGCCGCATCCATTTGGGCAATCGCTTGCCGGATATGCGACACGGCAGTCACGGCATCAAAGCCTTTTTTCAACCGGATATAGACAACGGGTAAATAGCCGGAAGCAGGCGATGCCACCGAAAAGACAATCGGAGCCTTCTCCTTTCGGGCCGAAGTGAAAGATACTTCCTCACAAATGCCCACAATCTCGTTACTGAGTCCGCTAATCGGACCAAGACCAACGCCGTAATGGTCGCGCACAAACGAGTTGATGATATATCCCGAATCTGTATCACCGGTAAAATTGCGTCCTTCGACAATCTTGATTCCCATCACATCGAAGAAATTCGGGGAACACCAGAGCCGATAGGTATTTGTCTTTTCTCCTTTCCATTCCATACTCCACTTCGAATAAGAATCCTGTCCGCCCACACATTCGGTCGCAAAGGCCACATCTTCTACTTCCGCATATTGCCGCAGTGTCTCCTGCAACCACGTTCCTTGCTTCTCGACCATTTCACTGGTCAACTGGACTATCGCCAACTGATCCTGGTCAAAGTTCGTATTCGAACGCATCATCATCCGGTTCTGCAAGAAAACAAAGGCGATGAAAACCAACAACGAACACGCAATGGCATATTGAAGTACCAACAGTCCGCTTTTGATTTTCCGTCCGGAAGGAGTCAGCCCATAATTTCCCTTGAGCAATAAGGCAGTCGGGAAAGAAGTCACAAAGTAGGCCGGATAAAGACCAGCCGCCATGCCAACCAGCCAAGCACCACCAACTGTAGCAACATACAACGTCCGGCAAGAAGCAAACGTTACTGGCTCCTGAATAATGCCTGAGGCGGCAAACCATTCCGAAACAGGCAGACTGAATCCTACAGCCAACAGACTTGACAGTCCGACTAAGCAACCCACTTCCAACACTTGTTCCAACCGAAGCATCCAAACCTCGGCTCCCAAAATCTTACGTGTATTGATTCCGCGCAGCCGCGAAGGCATAAGCGAGATATAAAAGTTCGTAAAGTTGAACATGCCGACGAAAACAATCAGGACCGCGATCAGTATCAATAAATAAGTCTGCATCCGGCTACCCAACTTGAATACATGTCCTTCCGTCTCGGCATCACTAAAATAAACTTCCGGAAGCGGTGTCAGATGAATCGGACTCAAATACGGATAACGGGAGAAATCAAACGCCTGGTTAAACTCATCCGCTACCGACGAAGCATGGCTCGGATCATCCAAGCGCAGGTAACAAATAAAATTGGAGTTTCCGAAGGTCTCCAAGAACGATGCCGGCATCGGAGCCAGGATATTATTCCCCAATTGCGTATTTCCAGGCAAATCCTTATAGACGGCTCCCACTTGCCAGTCCGTTAATGGCAGGAAATAAGCCGATTTGGATTCCATCCGTATCGGTTTGCCGACAGGCGATTCCTCGCCGAACATCTTTTTAGCCAGACTTTCCGGAATCGCCAGTTGATTGGGCTTCGACAAAGCATCCCGTTCTCCTTCTGTCACTTCCAGGCCAAAGACATCGAAAAAGCCGGGACTTACCAAATTGGCTTCCTGTTTGTAACCGGTCCGTTTTCCATCGGCTTCGGTCACTGTCAGATAAACCTCGCCCACAAACGGACAAAACACAGAGCCCGCTTCCACATGAGCCGAAGCATGGATAATCGATTCGGCAAAGCCCGGTGGAAGAATGGAACGGAAGAAAGGTGTTTCCGGCATATCCACCTTGAAAACGCAATCCGGCTTCGGATAACATCTGTCAAAGTTCCATTCAAAGCGGACATGGACCATGATCATGATGAAGGCCGTAAAAGCCATCACCAAGCCCACGATGTTAAGCGAAACCGGTACAGGATATTTCCGGAATAACGCTTTGATGTTGCTGTATATTTCCATAGGGCTATTTATTTATCAAGGATTAATTGTTCGTATTATTCACTCTTCAGCGAAAGAACCGGATTGGCATGAGTGATCTGCAAACTGTTGATCACTACGGTGACGGCTACAATCAGGGCAACAATCACATCGGCCGAGAAGAGATAAAGCCATGAAACGGTAACTTTCTCGGAGAATTGCTCCAGCCACAAACCGGAAACGTAATAGGCAGCCAGGTTGCCGACAATGGCGGCTATCAACACCCATTTCATCATCTCGCCTACGAAAAGGGATAAAATTTCGGAAGTCGTGGCACCACTGATCTTACGAATAGCGATTTCCTTACTCCTTCGCTGCGATTCGTCACGGATATATCCGATAAGGCCAAGGAAAGCGATCACAATGGAAAAGAGACTTCCGATCAGGATCGTGTCCTTCATCTTCCGGTTTTCATCATACATGCTTTGCATCACCTGCTTATACGAAAGCACTTCAACATCTTTTCCTTCTATTTCCTGCTGAACCTCCTGTTGGACACGGGCGATCGTTTCCGGATTCAGTTCTTTTACTTTCACCAAGATAATCGGCATATACCCGGAATCCGGCTCTGCCGTGAAGCGAATACTGGGACGCTCGTCGTTACGTGTCAATAATCCGATCCGATAATCTTCATAAACACCGCTGATCGTCAGGATACCTTGATTCATGGCACTTGTATCGGAGTGTTCGGAAATCTGGATTTCTTTGCCAACAGCACCGTCTTTCCAATCGGTAAACTCCTGCATCTTCTCTACAAACTGCCGGCTCACGGCTACTTCCTGTCGGGTTTCCGGAACACGTCCTTCCAGCATCGGAATCTCAAAGAAGTCGAAGAAGCCTTTTGTCCCATCATATTGGTCGGCTATATTAAACAATTCCCGATCATCACCCGGAAGATATACATCATTCCCTGAACTGTAATTAAAAGGAAGCGTATAACAACGTTCGACATCAACTACTTCTGGATTCGATGAAAGAGCAACTATACTTCGGTTCGCCTGCAACTTATCCACGCCCCGGACATTATAATAGAGAACATTCTCATACGTATAGCCCGGCTGGTCGTTCAACGCCTTGTCGTATTGGGCGGCAATGACAAACATAAAACAGACTAGAAAGACATTGATCGTAAACTGAACCCACAGCAAAGCCAGTTTCCATTTCCGCTTGTTCTCCTTATAATTCCGGAATGCCACACCAACCGGAATCTTATCATATAAATAACCGGGAACAACCGTAGAAACCAGAAACAACAGGAAGATGACTCCGATCAACACACCAATGGTTTCGGGAATAAAGAGTGCCATCAAACTTGCTCCCAACAAATCCTCCACCAAAGGTTTGGCTGCCCAAATCAAAATCGCTGCTAATACCAATGACATCATTAAGACCATGGCTGTCTCTTTACTCAGCATCTTATAGATGTCCCAACTGCCCGCGCCATAACACTTATGCACGCCAATCTCTTTCGACCGCCTTACCATCTCCGATATCGTGATGAGAATATAGTTCATCAGTGAGATCAGAAGCAAGACCAATGAAACAATCGAGAGAATGACAATCATATTCCGTACCTGAGGTTCGGACGTATGCAACTTATCAAAAGCTGAAAGAAAATACCAGATCTTACTTCCGTTCTTTTCCAATTCTTCCAGAGGCTGGTTCTTCTCCTGCATCGAACGGATCGCCGCTGTCAGGGAAGATGGATCTATGCCTTCTTCCAGCTTCACATACCCCTGATAACGATCGTTTCCCAGCCAATTCTCCCGACTCCATTTATTATATGATTCCATGGATAGCAAGACATCATAGTCCAAACTGCCGTTTTCCGGGAAATCTTCATAGACACCACCCACCGTAAATTTCAGACCAGACGCATCTTCGTTGTAAATGACTTGTCCGACAGCTTTATCTATGCCTCCTATTTTCTCGGCAAAAGACCGGCAAACCATGACCATTTGTGGCTGCGACAAGACCTGAACCGGATTTCCGGACAAGATCTTCCGATCAAATACATGGAAAAAGGAAGTATCCGCCAACACCAACTTACCGGAAACCGGTCGCTTGTCTTCCGTATAGAACTTCTCACTCTCAAATAGAAAGGTAGTACGGGTTGCATATTCTACACCAGGTACATACTGCTTGAATCCGGGAGCAACAGCCCCGCTCACTTGCTGATAGTCGCCAGTATCACCTTGAGTCGAATATCCTGTCATAATCTTATAAATCCGATCGACATCCTGATAGAAGCTATCATAGGCGGATTCAAAGCAGACTTTGGCAATCAAGATGCAGCCGATTGCCAAGCCGACACCCAGCGAGAAGATTTTCAATATCCAATTTCTCTTCTTCATACCCGAGTCTTTTATAATTCATTCCTGACATCACTGACGATCCGCCCATCAAACAAGTTGATGGTTCGCTGAGCCATCGAAGCATCCTTCGGCGAGTGTGTTACCATCACAATGGTTGTTCCTTCTGAATTCAGCTCCGTCAGTAAGTCCATTACTTCTTTTCCGTTCTTGGAATCCAGGTTTCCGGTCGGCTCGTCGGCCAATACTAGATTCGGATTGGATATAACCGCCCGTGCAATGGCAACACGCTGTTGTTGTCCGCCAGATAACTGTTGCGGGAAATGCTGGGCACGATGACTGATATTCATCCGTTTGAGCATGGCCGTCACACGTTGTTTCCGTTCCGAAGCACTCATGTTCAGATACTTCAAGGGCAATTCCACATTCTCGAAGACATTCAGCTCATCAATCAGATTGAAGCTCTGGAATACAAAGCCGATATTGCCTTTGCGGAACTTGGTGCGATCACGTTCCTTCAACTGAGCCACTTCCTGTCCCATCAGTTCATAACTGCCACTCGAAGGATTATCCAACAAGCCCAGGATATTCAACAAGGTTGACTTACCACAGCCAGAAGGTCCCATAATCGCTACAAATTCGCCTTTCTTGATTTCAAAAGACACACCATTCAACGCCGTTGTTTCTATTTCTTCCGTACGGAAAATCTTGCTAAGTTCTGTTACTTTAATCATAATTGTTCTTTTTTATTTTGTTATTTCTTTCTTGTTTTATTATTCGTTTTTCAATGTCTTTACCGGATTTGTATGTATCAGCCGTAACATCTGCCAGCTAACAGATACCAATGCGACACATAACATAAATAGCAAAGACAAGACATATACTTGGATCGGATTGTCAATCCGATAACTATAGTTCTCCAACCAAATACCGGAAACGTACCAGGATAATGGAATACTAACCAATACCGCGATAAGAACCGCCTTCAAAAACCGGGAAGATGTCTCAACAAAAAGCTGGAAACCTTCGCAACCCATCACTTTGCGCAATGCAACTTCCTTGGCATGTTGACGAGCATAATAAGTACTCATCGCAAACATGGCCATCGACGTAAGTAGTAATATCAAAGCGGTGAAAATCATCAAGAGCTTCAAACTCTTGTTTTCGGCATCATACAAACTATAATTGATCTCGTTATACGTCTTAACCTTTATATCATCTTCTGTGAGACCTTTATTCCGGTAAAACGTTTTGATCTCATTTAAAGCTTCATGCTCATCTCCATGAACCTTTACAGCCAACTTTCTAAGTACGCGGAAATCTTCATCTTTCTCCATATCCATGACCTGAAGAATTTTAAGGAACTCTGTTTTCATCGGGGTAACGGCACTCCCTTTATGGAAATCCTCAATAATACCACAAACAGAAAAACGGGTATTATCAAATTCCAATTCTGTACAATCATAATCCACACCCAAGGCTTTCAAGGCTGATTCCGTCAGCCAAATACGATAAAGCAAAGGCTCGGCATTCTGGCGGATTACTTTAAACCCCAGTATTTCAAAGGCAGATTGTGTACCATTGATTACATCCAATTTTAATTCTCCTCCGTTCTTAAAGACACTGACAACAGAAGATCCCAACGTCATTGGATCAAACTGAAGCCAACCTACATTTTCAACACACGACAATGAACGAAGTTCATCAACATGATAGTCCGACGGTTTAGCAGCATTTTGCACGCTGATGATACCATTCTTCTCATACCCCATCGGTTTATGAATCATATAATTAATCTGCAAATAGATTACACCTGCGACAGACAAAGAGATAAAAGCAATGAAACTCTGAAAGCCAATCAGTATTTTCCCCAAAGTCATCTTGCTGGTCCGGGTAAAGTTTCCTCTTACCACATCTATGGGCTTGTATCTCGAAACGATCAAGGCAGGAATAATTCCGGAACACAAAGACAAAAGAATAAGTACGGATAAGAAAAACACCGACTCGCGCCAACCAAACGAGCTGAATGGAGACACTTCTTTTCCGACCAACATCGACAAATAGGGCGAAATAAACCCAACGATCAACAAGGCAAAGGCAAACGAGACCAAGGTAAGAATGAAAGATTCACCTATATACCGGAAAATGATATTCTCTATTTGTGTTCCCAACAAACGGCGCGAAGCCATTTCCTTGGCTCTGAATCCGGTCTGAGCCACCGTGAGAGAAATATAGTTGAATACGGCAAACAATAGCAGGAACAAGCCGGCACTAGCAAACAGGTTGGTGAAATCGGCCCGGACAATTCCTTCAAAAGGAATCGTTGCTTCAAGGTCCAACTTACTTATGTCCGCAAACGAAGTCAAATGATATTCCTTAAACAGTTGATGGACATACAGCATATCTTCTTTCTTTAAGACGGATTCAATCTTGTCTTCCAAGGATTTGACATCTGTTCCTTCCGCCAACCGATAAAATAACACCGCGATTCCACTGCCATTAACGGTCATTGACTGATCCAATTCAGACAATAAGTCAACACGATAGATGATGTCTGGTACAAAGAAGATCGTATGGGAAAAATCTTTATAAATCCCTGTCACATGCAAATCCGCACGATTTCCATTGACAACAACTTCGATGTTCTTACCCAAGGCTTCTTCGTCTCCAAACAATCGATTGGCACAACTTTGTGAAATTATAACTGCATATTTTTCCTTCAACACAGCTTCCGGGTTTCCTTCGACCAATTCAAAAGGGAAAAACTCGAAGAAGTTTTCGTCTGTAATAAGGGAATTCTGTCTTTCCTTTTGACCATCTACAATCATATCCATTTCTATTCCGCCAAATATATGTGTACCGATAACGCGACACATAGCTTCCACTTCAGGGAATTTCCCTTCCAACTGCTCTTTTACAGTAGCACATCCGATAAACATTCTCTCTGAATGTCCTACGTATATATTACCTTGTCTTTTAATGGCCGAGTCCGTCTTTATCTCCTGTATGGCAAAAGAACCTATAAAAAGGACAAATGCGATGGCAATTGCCATTCCTGCCACTTCAATGGTCGTATATAATTTATTCTTACTGAGAAATCTAAAATAACTCTTCATGGTAAAATCGCTTTTATTTTATTTCAACACCAGACAATCATTATCGCCAAAGTTATCGTATCCGGAAGTAATGACTTTCTCGCCCGGATTCAAGCCATCCAGTACTTCGTAATACTGCGGGTTTTGACGGCCGATATGTATTTCCCGCTTAAAAGCCTTGTCGCCTTCGGGCGTAAGGACATAAATCCATTTGCCTCCGGTTTTCTGATAGAAGGTTCCACGAGGAATCATCACGGCTTCTTCGGGTTGTCCTAACTGTAAATTCAGGTTGTATGTCTGTCCGGTACGGATGTTTTCCGGATGAGCTCCATTGAACTTGAAGTCGGCCTTGAACTTTCCGTCCCTCACTTCGGGATAGACTTTCCGAATCACTGCCGAATACGATTCGTCTTGCCGCTCAAACTGTGCTTCCAGTCCGGGCATCACCCGATCGATATAATGTTCATCTATCTGTGCTTCGATCTTATAACTGCCCAAGTTGTTAATCTGTCCGATCTTCGCTCCCGAAGAAACCGATTGCCCCAGCACCGCATCCAATAATCCTAGCTCGCCGTCGATCGGCGCCACAATCATCAGATGTTCTTTCCGCCGACGGATCATCTGCATGTTCACCCGCATGTTATTCAGGCTTTCCTGCATCTGCTTGACTTGTACGCTGCGATAAAGGCTGTCTTGGATAGCCCGGTTCTTGACCAGCTCCAGACGACTTTCGGCCAGTTCGTAATCTTCTTCCGCCTGCAAATAGACCTCTTTCGCAATCAGGTCTTCCTGATAAAGCTCTTTCTGTGCTTCATACGCCCGACGATACCGTTTGACTTCCATTTGCAACTGAAGCATTTCCTGATGCACGTTCAGCTTCTCCTGTTCCATCGAGATCAAGGTATTACGCAAGAGGTTTTCTTTCTCTGCTAGGTCGGCTTCCGAATTGAGGATCTGCATATCCAGATTCTCGTTCTTCAGTTCGAGGATTTTATCGCCCGCCTTCACCTTCGCTCCTTCTTCGATGAAGATATCATGCACCACGCCCGACTCCAGAGGACTGATCTGTATGGTTGTCATCGGCTGTACTTGGCCACTCACCCGAATATAATCGTTAAACTCGCCGGATATCACTTCACTGACAGACACCGTATCCGCATTAACACGAAACGTACGCACGTCATCCCGCAGCAACAAGTAAATCACAAACACCACGACCAGCGCACCCAGCCAGTACGGCATTGCCTTTTTGCTCAGCACAAGCGAAAAACCTTTCTTCGGTTCTATTTTTCTATCCATGATTCTATTTCTATTTATATTGATCCAAATAACTAATTCCTTTGTAATAACTAACGACACTGCTCTTCAACAGATACTGAAAGCGGGCATTCAGCTGTTCGGCCTTCGCATTCAGGTAATCGTTGGAGACTGTCTGAAACTCGATCGGAGAAATCAGCCCTTGCAACATCTTCCGTTCGCCCAGCCGATAGGCTTCTTCTTGTACAACCGAACGTTTCTCGGCCTGAAAGAACGCCGCCAAAGCACCTTTGCAGTCTTGTATCGCCCGGGAAATCTCGGATTCCACATCATGCAATGTCTGTTCATATTCCGCCCGAGCACGCCGCCAGTCGTTTTTCTTCTTCGATAAATTGGAATGACGGGAAAGGCGGTCGTAAATCGGTATCGACAGACTCAATTGGATGTATTCACCGCCATTGTTCCGGAACTGCGTACCAAAAGGAATCGCCTGATAATCTTTCCGGCCGGGATAGGTATAATAACTGGTTGACCATCCGCCATTCAACGACAAGGAAGGAAGAAACTGCCACTTGGCCGTCTTTAATTCGTACCGGGCCTGATCCATTTTCCCTTTGGCAATCCGGACAGCCGGATTATTCTCGTGCGCAAAGCTGGTAATCTCAGCCGCCGATTCCATACAGATTTCCGGCAACTCGAAAGAATCCCTCACAGCCGACATATCTACCGGAAGCACTTCTTCTACGGGCCAAAGCATCAGGGCCTTTAATGTCAGAACAGCTTCGTCCTTCTGATTCCGGGAATTGATCAGCTGATATTCGCGATCCGCCAGGTCGGCTTCCATCTGTACCACATCAGCTCGTCCTTTCTGTCCCAGTTCCAGTTGTTTCTTTACCAAAGTCAGATTGGAACGGGCAGCCTCGATCTGCGATTCCATCACCTCTACCATCTGTGTATGGAACAAGACATTATAATAAGCCTCCATCACGGAAAGACAAATCTCATCCCGCAACTTCTGTTCCTGAGAAATTCCCATCTTCACCGCAATATTCGAGATCTTGATATTATTGAGAGCCGAGAAACCATCAAACAACGTAATGCTTCCATCTACCGAATATCCGTTATTAAAGGAAGTACTGCTGATGTAGGTATTGGTTTCGGGGTCGACCGCACGCCCGAAGTTACTATAAGCATACGTTCCGGCCGACACTTTCGGTGTAAAAGCTTTCAGAATCGCATCCCGCCGGCTCACCAACGCATCGGCATTGTCGGCATCCTGTATCTTCTTCTTCGAGGAATTTTCCACCGCATACGCCATACAGGCATACAACGACATCGCTTCCTGAGCCAGACAAGCCGCATGGATGGAGCATCCTAAAACCAAAGTCATTATTATCTTTCTTTTCATAAAACAAACATCTTACACCAAGAAAAAAATACAACGACCATGCCAGAATTATAACAAGCTTGTTTCTATCAGATTATAATTTTATCATTTCCAAGAAGTGTAAAGTTTCTTTACAAAAGGTGTAAAATAGATTGACGGTGTAAAGTTATTTTTAGCCGGTTTTCGGCTGGAGAGCAGATAAAACAAAAGGTGGTATTTCCATCAATCCCGTGAACAAGTCGTACAAAAGTCGTATCAGGGCTGACGCATTACAATCATTTTTTATTGGAATCAATTTTATTACAAGGAGGATTCCATTCTGCATCAAGTAGTTCTGCCAGGAAATCAGAATTCCATCCTGCCATTTTTCTTTTCATAGTCATGCTCCCTTTACGTGGATTATTCTTCAATTGGGTCATGGCTATCTTGGCTATCAAAGAGAAATTCTGTGCGGCATTACCTTTCTTTCGCTGATCATCTTCATTAAAAGTGATGTCCAGTTGCCAGTGTAACTTATTTTCTATGCCCCAATGACTTCTGATGGCCTGCAGGATACCTTCTGAATCCAGGGGTAAAGAGGTAATAAAATAACGTTTCTCTATTGTCGTCTTTCCTGTTTTTATACGAGTACTTTCTTTTGTCAGACAAACGACGGAATTTGCATTTTCCCAACCTAATACTGCTGCTGTACAACCATTATTATATACTTGGCAGAAGCGTTTCTCTTCCCGTCCGTGAGCTCGCTTTTCTTCTTTGTAAGCCATCTGATAACGAGTGGAAGGAATGTGTCCGTGGCCTTCCACCTTGTTTCCTTCCATGTCTATTTCGT
>ENA-OPCA01000100-OPCA01000100.1-human-gut-metagenome-genome-assembly--contig:-NODE-100-length-80990-cov-7.759375_pt1 | contig 80990 bp, 81 predicted proteins | sample MGYA00241076_ERZ501468 | MGnify/ENA primary metagenome ERZ501468 (study PRJEB25962, sample SAMEA2042633) | human gut metagenome | biome: human gut; feature: human-associated habitat; material: faeces... | reverse complement strand
CCGCAAAATCCGCCAGAATTTGGGGCGACGAATCGGTGGAGCCGTCATCCACGCAGATGATCTCGATCTCCCGCAGGGTTTGATGCGTAACGCTTTGCAGGCACTGCTCAAGATGTTTTTGCGCATTGTATACAGGTATGATAACCGAAACCTTAATCTCTTCCATCTAAAAATCCTTTACGGCATAATGAACTGTTATAATATTATTTACATTATATATTATTACAAATTTACTGTCAATCTTTACCGCAAGCAGGAATTTTATTTTGCCCGGGGCTTTTCCCGCGCCGCTCAAAATGCAAAACGCATCTGTTTTGGCGGCGCGGCGCGGCTGGGCAAGTTTCTGTTGCCAAGTTCCCCTCTTTATGCTACAATAAAAATGTTAATTTTTAATAAAGAAATTATAACTTTTTACTGAGCGGTGAGAAAATGGACGCAGAAACTTTATTTAAGCAGAAATTTCATACGGCGGAGACCCCGTTAAAGGTGTACTGCCCCTATCGCATTGCGCCCGTGGGCGCGCATTCGGATTACCAGCACGGGCTGATCTCCGGCTTTGCGATAGACGAGGGCGTGACCCTTGCCTTTTTGCCCACGAATGACGGCACGGTAAAACTTTACAGCGCCAATTTTGAGGGCGCCGCGGAATTTTCCGCTTACGAGCTTGCCCAAAGATCTTACGACTGGGGCGATTTCGCCAAGGCGGCGTTCGTTTCCGTTAAACGCAAGCACCGTGTGGAAATGGGTATGATCGGCGTGATCCACGGCAGTCTGCCCGTGGGCGGTCTTTCCTCTTCCGCCGCGGTGCTCATCTCCTACATCTGCGCAATTTGCAAGATCAACGGCATCCAGCTGACAAGGCCGGAACTGGTGGAGCTTGCGCTCTACGCCGAGCATGATTATCTGGAGATGAATGTGGGCAAGATGGATCAGAGCTGCGAAGTCTATTCCAAAAAAGACCACCTGCTGTTTCTGGACACGCTTACAGACGAATACAAACTGATCCCGCAGAGCGAAAAAATGCCGCCGTATGCGTTTGCCGTGATCTTTTCCGGCAAAGAGCGCAAACTTGCGAATACCGCTTTTAATTCCAGAGTGGACGAGGCAAAGGCGGCGTCCTTTGCGCTGCGCGCGTTTGCAGGCATTCCTTACGGCAGTTTTAAGGACAGTTATATGCGTGATGTGCCCAAAGAGATCTTTGATGAATATAAAAGCAAGATCCCCCCGGCATGGCGCAGGCGCGCGGAGCATTTTTACGGCGAGTTCTCCCGTGTGCAGCGCGGCGCAAAAGCCTGGGAAAACGGCGATATTGCCGAATTCGGCAGGATCATGTTTGAATCCGGCCACTCCTCTATCTATAACTGGGAGACCGGCTCGCCCGAACTGAAAACGCTGTATGAGATCATGCTGAAGTGCGACGGCATCTACGGCGGCAGGTTCAGCGGCGCGGGGTTCAACGGCTCCTCCGTTGCGCTGGTTGACCCGGCAAAGCAGGATGACGTTGCCGCTTTCCTCAAAGAGCAGTACCTTGCCGTTTATCCGCAGTATCAAGACGATTTTTCCGTTCGTTTCGTGCACACGGCGAACGGCGTAGAACTATAAAGACAGAGCAGAAAAAATTATGAAACTTTACACAATGCAGCAGGCGATCCGCCGCCTGAAAAAAGAAAAAGACATATGCATACTGGCGCATTCCTACCAGCCGCGCGAGATCTGCGAAATCGCGGATTTCACGGGTGATTCCTATGCCCTTTCCGTAAAAGCAAAAAGCGTTGCGAACAAAACCGTTTTAATGTGCGGCGTGCGCTTTATGGCGGAAACGGTAAAGATCCTTTCCCCCGAAAAACGCGTGATCCTTGCCAACCCGCAGGCAGGCTGCCCGATGGCGGAGCAGTTTGCGCCAAAAGACATTCTTTCGCTAAAAGAAAAATTCCCCGGCGCGGCGGTGGCGGCGTATGTAAACACCACGGCAGAACTGAAAGCCGTGAGCGACGTTTGCGTAACCTCCTCCTGCGCGGTGAAAGTGGTTTCCGCCATGCCGCAGAAAGACATTATTTTTGTGCCGGATATCAATCTTGGCTCGTTTGTTGCGGCACACTGCCCGGATAAAAACATCATCCTGATGAAAGGCGGCTGCCCGGAACACGCCAGGATCACACGCAAAGACGTGTTATCCGCCAAAATGGCACACCCCGGCGCGCGTATTCTGGTGCACCCGGAATGCAGGCCGGGCGTTACGGCATTTGCGGATTATGTTGGCTCCACGGCGGGAATCATGGAATACGCCAAAAAAAGCGACGCAGAGGAATTTATCATCGGCACGGAAAACAGCATTGTTTCCCACCTGCAGTTTGACTGCCCGGGAAAACGGTTTTATCCGCTTTCCAAAGAACTGATCTGTGAAAATATGCGCCTGACCACACTGCCGGAAGTTTACCTGTGCTGTGAGGGCAAAGGCGGAGAAGAGATGCATCTGGAACCGGAGACCATGCAAAAAGCAAGGCGCTGTATTGATAAAATGATGGAATACGGCGGCTGAGAGGATACATAAAATGAGTAAAAAAGCACTTATTGCCATGAGCGGCGGCGTGGACAGCAGCGTCGCCGCCCTTTTAATGAAAAACGCGGGATATGATTGCATAGGAGCAATGATGCGCCTGTGGGGCGGCGCGAATGCGCAGGATGAAAAGGACGCCGCCGCCGTTGCCAAGCGGCTGGACATTCCGTTTTATACCTTTGACCTGCAAAGCGAATTTCAAAACAGGGTAATCAATAAATTTATCCAAACCTATGAATCCGGCGCAACGCCGAATCCCTGCCTGGACTGCAACCGCTACTTAAAATTCGGCGCGCTCTATGAAAAGGCGCGCGAACTGGGCTGCGAATACATTGCAACGGGGCATTACGTGATCTGCGCACAGGATAAAAAGAGCGGCAGATACCTGATCAAAAAAGCCGCCGACCCTGCCAAAGACCAGAGTTATGTGCTGTATTCCCTGTCGCAGGAGATCCTGTCTCACTGCGTTTTTCCGCTCGGCACACGCACAAAAAGCGAGATCCGAGCGATCGCGGAGGAAAACGGCTTTGTGAATTCCCGCAAAAAGGAGAGCCAGGACATCTGTTTTGTGCCGGACGGCGACTACGCCGCGTTTATTGAGCGTGAAACGGGCAAAACCTATCCGCCGGGCGATTTCGTTACCGTTTCCGGTGAAAAGGTGGGCACGCACAACGGCATGATCCGCTACACCATCGGGCAGAGAAAAGGGCTGGGCGTTTCCTACCGCGTGCCGCTTTACGTGTGCGGAAAAGATACGGAACATAACCGTGTGATCTTAACGGAGGGCGAGGAACTTTTTTCACGCGAGGTAACGGCTGGCGATATCAACCTGATCTCCGTGCCTGAGATACAGGACGGCATGCGTGTGTTGGCACGAACAAGATATAATATGAAAGAGCAGCCCGCAACCGCTTATCAGCCGGACGCAAACACCATAAAAGTGGTGTTTGACACACCGCAGAGGGCGGCGGCGCCCGGCCAGGCGCTTGTGCTTTACAGCGGCAAGACCGTGGTGGGCGGCGGTACGATCCGATGATCCCGGAAAACACCCCAAGGCTTGAGACGGCGGATCTGATCCTGCGCCGATTTACGGAAAATGATCTGCACGCTGTGCCCCGTTTACGCGGAATACAAAAAGAATTCGCCCGAATGGTTTATTGAAAAAATATAAGAATACAGGTGTTTTGCATATGAGAATGAGAAGAAAGAAAAATCTGGAATCCCGCCTTGCGGAATGCAGCCGCTATCTGCTGCCATGCGACACGGCGGATCTGAATTTTGAGAACGACCGGGAAAATACCGCCCTTTACGATTTGGAAAAGATCTTTGGCAGGCGCGCGCCGCTTGTGCTGGAGATCGGCTGCGGCAAGGGCGCGTTTGCCTGCGAATACGCAAGGCGCAACCCGGATAAAAATATCATTGCCGTGGAAAAGGTGGGCAATGTGATCGTGGCGGCGGCGGAGCACGCCGCAAAAGAGGAGATCCCCAACCTGCGCTTTATGAAATGCGCCGCCGAATACCTGCCCCGCTTTATTCCGGCAGGCAGCGCGGCGGAGATCTATCTCAATTTCAGCTGCCCGTTTCCAAAAGCAAAATACGCCAAGCACCGCCTGACGCATCCGCGGTTTCTGGAAATTTACAAAAAACTGATGGCGCCCGGCGCAGTGATCTGCCAAAAAACGGATAATCCGCGCTTTTTTGAATTTTCCATAGAAAATTTTTCCGCCGCCGGCTTTGTGCTTTCCAACGTAAGTTTGGATCTGCACAACAGCGCGTTTGAGGGCAATATCGTAACGGAATACGAAAACCGCTTTGCCTCGCAGGGGCTCCCGATCTACCGCCTGGAGGCAAGGCTTGCGGAGTAATTTTTTCAAATCATAAAACCGTGGCATGCCTTTTGCAACAGGAGGCGGCTTGACGCAGGCAAGCCGGAGGGATTGTTTGGAAAGATCGTTTGAAACGGCATGGTTTTGAAAGTGAGGATATACATGCAAAAAACTTTAAAACGGCTGACAGGAGCGGCGTTTCTGCTGTATCTTCTGATTCTGGCATATATACTGTTTTTCAGAGGGCGCGGCAATGTTTATATGCGGCAAATGCCGCTTGCCGAATATATGACATACGCCGTAAACCTTGTTCCGTTTGAAACGATCCGCGGTTTTTGGAACGCTTTTCAAAACGATCGGATCCAAACGGATATTGCGATGCTGAATATTTTTGGAAACATTGCGCTGTTTATTCCGTTTGGCTTTTTCCTGCCGGCGGCGCGGCGCCTGCGCGCGCTTTGGAAATGCCTTGCCGTTTCCTTTTTTGCCATTCTTGCGGCGGAGGGCGCGCAGCTGCTGTTTAGGGTTGGCAGTTTTGATATAGACGATATTATTCTGAATCTGCTTGGCGTTTTGATTGGGTATGCCGCTTTTAAAGCGGCGTTTCCGGTATATAAAAGCATGAAAAAAGCGTGATGTAAAGCAAACGCGGCAGGCTGTAAACCGCGTTGTAAAGCAGGGTTTATGGAAAAACGCGGCGCTTTCGTGTTTAATGAACTTGTAACGAAAACACGAAAGGAGAAAAAACATGAAATACGTTAAAGCGCTTGCCGTGTTGCTTTTTTACCCCTATTTCGCAAAGAAATGATCCGTTTAAACAGAGCGGAGCAAAGAATATTCAACGCCGCCGAACCGTATGTTTGGGCGGCGTTTTTTCTTTTTTCTGCAAATTGCGGCAGAAAAAAACAAATTATTAAGTTTTAATAAAAAGTATTTACGCTCAATAGTATTTATGCTATAATCAAGGCATAAAAGAAAAAGGAGGTGTCTGAAATGAGAAATTCAGATAATTTTAAAAGAGGAACTGCCGAAATGCTGATTCTGCACCTTTTGCAGAAAGGCGATCTTTACGGCTATGAGATCACTCAAACCTTTAAAGAAAAAAGCGGCGGCAAGTATTATATTCTGGAAGGCTCGCTTTACAACATTCTGTTTCGCATGACGGAGGCCGGCTATATAACCGATTATATAAAGCAGGTTGGCGTGAAGCGCAAGAGAAGATATTATCATATTGAAGATAAGGGCAGGCTGTATTACCTGCAGCTTTTAAACGAATATGATAAGGTTTGCGCAAACGTAAGCAGAATACTGGACAGAGACAGCGATGCCGATAGATATGCAAAACGAATTGAAGAAAGAAATCAGCAAATATCTTAAGGAAATCAGAAAACGACTGCCCGGCGATAAAGAATCCAAAACAGAGTTTATAGACGGTTTAACAGAACAGATTGAGGACTTTGTTGCGGAAAACGAAGACGCTACTTTTCACGATATCCTGCTGACATTCGGTGAGCCGAAAGAGATTGCAGACGAGTATTCTGCCGGCATTGATGCTCAGGAAATTAAGAAAAGCTTGGGCTTTAAAAGAATTGTTACTGTTGTCTTGATCGCAGCGCTCTTGATTTGGAGTGTATGTGCAGTTGTAGGTGCAACCATTTCACGTACAGAAGAAACAGGAAATTCAGTTGTAATAATAAAATCAACAGATAAGGATTAAAAGATGAAATTTACAAAGAAAATATCATTTTTCATATTAGCAATAATTTTTTGTTTTTCAGCGCCTTTAAGTGCGTTGGCTCAAAGTACTACTGTAAATAATTCGGAAATTCAACATTTTGAAGACGGAAGTTATCTTGTTATACAAAAAGAAACCGTAATCAGTCCTTTCAGTTCTGGCACAAAAACCTCATCGACAACCGGTTATTATTATAACGGAGATAATGAGCAACAATGGTCTGTTACACTAACTGCTACTTTTTCATATACTGGAAGTTCTGCACGTTGTACAAATGCAGACACATCATATAGAATTTATGACAGCGCTTGGAAAGTAACAGAAACTAAAGTTGGAAAAGCAGGAAACAAGGCTACTGGTATTTTTACAGTTAAAAAGTATTGGCTGGGTATCATAACAAAAACTGTTCCTTTAACACTGACGCTAACTTGCGATAACAACGGAAATATCAGTTGATAACCCCTACAAAGAAAGCACCTGAAATGGTGCTTTCTTTTTTCGTTATATACAAAAATGCCCGCTCCAAAATAGGGGCGGGCATTTGTTTTATGCGGGGCGTTCCGCAAAATTACCGGTATACAACTGATAATACTTGCCTTTCTGGGCAATCAGATCATCATGGCTGCCGCGCTCAATGATTCTGCCGTGCTCCAGCACCATGATGCAGTCCGCATTTTTAACGGTGGAAAGGCGGTGCGCAATCACAAACGTGGTTCTGCCTTTCATCAGCGCATCCATGCCTTTCTGCACCAGTTCTTCCGTTCTGGTATCAATGGAGGAGGTGGCCTCATCCAGAATCAGCACGGGCGGATCCGCAACCGCCGCTCTTGCAATGGCAAGCAGCTGGCACTGGCCCTGAGAAAGGTTGCCGCCGTCGCCGTCGATCATGGTGTCATAACCATCCGGCAGTCTTGTAATAAAGCCATGCGCATTGGCAAGTTTTGCCGCGGCGATGCATTCCTCATCCGTAGCATCCGTTTTGCCGTAACGGATATTATCCATGATCGTGCCGGTAAACAGGTGGGTATCCTGCAAAACAACGCCAAGGGTGCGGCGGAGATCCGGCTTTTTAATCTTGGTGATATTGATGCCGTCATAGCGGATCTTACCATCCTGAATATCATAAAAGCGGTTGATCAGATTGGTGATTGTGGTTTTGCCCGCGCCGGTGGAGCCGACAAACGCGATCTTCTGACCCGGCTCAGCATACAGCTTGATATCGTGCAGCACCATTTTATCGTCCGTATAGCCGAAATCCACACCATCCAGCACGATGGCGCCCTCCAGTTTCTGGTAGGTTACGGTGCCGTCCGCCTGATGCGGATGTTTCCATGCCCAAACGCCGGTTCTGTGGTCTGCCTCTGTAACAGAGCCGTCCTCATGCTCCACGGCGTTTACCATTTCAACATAGCCGTGATCTTCTTCCGGCTGCTCGTCAAACAGGGCGAACACACGCTTTGTGCCGGCAACCGCCATGATGATGGAATTCATCTGCTGGCTGATCTGCGCGATCGGCATGCTGAAACTCTTGTTCAGGCCCATAAACGCAACAACCGTGCCGACCGTTGCGCCGGCGATACCGGTTGCGCCGCCCACGCCAAGGCAAAGCGCCGCGCCGACTGCCGCGCAGAGAACGTAACTCAGGTTGCCGATATTTACGTTAACAGGCATCATCATATTGGCATATTTGTTTGCCTTATAGGAACTGAAACGAAGTTGTTCGTTGATCTGATCAAAATCTGCCTTTGCTTTTTCCTCGTGGCAGAACACTTTGACCACTTTCTGACCGTCCAGCATTTCCTCAATAAAGCCGTCTACCTCGCCAAGCGCTTTTTGCTGCTTATCAAAATATCTGCCGGAGCGCTGGGTGAATTTTCTGGTAACCACCAGCATAACGCACGCCATAAGCACCGTAATGCCCGCCAGCACGATATTCATTCTGATCATGGCAACAAGGGAGAACACAAGCGTGATGACCGAATTGAAGATCTGGGGTATGCTCTGGCTGATCAGCTGGCGCATGGTATCAATATCGTTTGTATACACGCTCATGATATCGCCGTGGGCATGCGTGTCAAAATACTTGATGGGCAGTTTTTCCATATTGCTGAACAGATCCGTACGCAGTTTCTGCATGGTATCCTGCGTTACATTTACCATGATTCTGGAATAGGTGAATGACGCGATAATGCCAACAATATAGATGACCGCCACTTTTATCAGCGCGTTTGCAAGGCCGCTGAAATCGTTTGAGCCGGAAGTCAGCATCGGCTGAATATAATCGTCTACAAGAGACTGAATAAAGACCATTCCCTGCATCTGAGAGAATGCTGAAATGACGATGCAGACAACAACGAAGAACCACGCAGCCTTGTTGTTTGCAACCATATATTTCAGAATGCGCGAAAAGGATTTGGCGCCGTTTCTGAGATTGCTTTTGCTGTTGTTATGATTCATTGTGCGCCCTCCTTTCTTACTGCTGGTCAAAATCTCCGCCGCCCTGCTGGGACTCGAAGATCTCGCTGTAAATCTCGTTATTTTTCAAAAGGTTTTCATGTGTGTCAAAACCGTTTATGCGCCCTTCATCCAAAACGATGATGCGGTCTGCATCCTTAACGCTGGAGATACGCTGCGCAATGATGATCTTGGTGGTGTTTGGAATCTTGGTTCTGAACGCCTCGCGGATCTTGGCGTCCGTTGCGGTATCCACCGCGGAAGTGGAGTCATCCAAAATCAGCACTTTCGGCTTTTTCAGCAGCGCCCTTGCAATGCAGAGCCTCTGTTTCTGGCCGCCGGAAACATTTGTGCCGCCGCGCTCGATATAGGTGTTATATTTATCGGGCATGCGCTCAATAAATTCATCCGCGCAGGCGGATCGGCACGCCTCTATGCATTCCTCGTCCGTAGCGTCCGGATTGCCCCACCTGAGGTTTTCCAGGATTGTGCCGGAGAAGAGCACGTTTTTCTGCAGCACCACGGAAACCTGGTTTCTGAGCGCCTCCGTATCATATTCTCTGACATCCACACCGCCGACGCACACACTGCCGGAGGAAACATCATACAGGCGGCAGATCAGATTTACAAAACTGCTCTTGCCGCTGCCGGTTCCGCCGATAATGCCGATCGTTTCGCCGGATTTGATATGAATATCAATATCGCTGAGGGCGTTTTTATCACTGCCCTTTCTGTAAGAAAAGTTGACGTGGTTAAAATCGATACTGCCGTCTTTTACCTCTTCCACAGGATCCTGCGGATTATGGATATCCGGCTGCTCAACAAGCACCTGGGAAATACGGTGCACGCTGGCGGAACTCATGGCGATCATAACGAAGATCATGCTGAGCATCATCAGGCTCATTAAGATCTGCATGATATAGGAAAGCAGGGTGGTGAGGTTACCCGTTGTCATATCCCCGGCAACGATATAGTGCGCGGCAAACCAGGAAATGGCAATGGTGCAGCCGTAAACGCAGATCATAAGCGCCGGGTTGTTAAGGGTTAAATAGCTTTCTGCCTTGATGTTGAATTTTTTAAGAAGTTTAACAACTTTATCAAACTTTTTGATCTCATAATCTTCACGAACATAGGATTTTACAACCCTGACCGCGGAAATATTCTCCTGAATATCGGCGTTTACCTTATCGTATGTATTAAACGCCTTATCAAACCATTTCAGCGATGCCCGAATGATCACTGCCAGAACGCCGCCCAAAAGAAGGATGGCAATGAAAAACACCAGACTGATCTTTTTGCTGATAAAAAAGCACATCACCCAGCTGAAAATCAGGGTAAGGGGCGCTCTGGTGGCGATTCTTAAAGTCATCATATACGCGTTTTGAATATTGGTAACATCCGTAGTCATACGCGTTACAAGGCTTGCTGTGCTGAAATGATCAATGTTTGAAAAGGAAAAGGTTTGCACCTTATCATAAATTCCTTTTCTAAGATTCGCCGCAAAGCCGGAGGACGCCCGCGCAACATATCTTCCGCCAAGAGCGCCGAAAGTTAGGCTGAGCGCCGCCATAACCAGCATGATGCCGCCGTAGATATAAACATTGTTTACATTCCCCGCCTGAATGCCCCTGTCTATAATAAAGGACGTTACAAACGGCAGCAGCACTTCCATAACGACTTCAAGCATGGTGAAAAAGATCGTTAAAAACGAATCTTTTTTATAGTTTTTAACGTACTTCAGAACATGTTTCAACTACTTTTCCTCCGTTTCCATATAGTTTTTAAAGCAGCGCCGCACATTCTCCGCAACCGTTTTCTGAAAACGGCAGACGCAGTTCAGTTCTTCCTGCGAAAATTCGCCGAACAATTCCTCACAGATATCGGCAAATTCGCGCGAAAGGCTGTTTTTAACGCGAAGCGCTTTTTCGGTGGGCACAATCCTTTTTTGCCTGTTATCATCCTCCAAGGGTTCAAGAGTAACAAACCCTTTGCCGCAAAGCCTTTTCAGCGTGGCAGAAACAGTGCTTTTAGAGGTGTCCACAAATTTTTTCAGTTCGGAAACATGGATTCCCCCGTTTTCCGCAACAAAAAGGAGCACGATTCCCTGCGCCGCGGTAAGCCCGAACTTCTCCGTGCGGGCATCCATATACTTATCTATAGATATGGATATATCCTTATTGAGCTTTATAATTTCCTGTTTCGTTTGAATTGATACCACCTTCTTTATAAAAGTTTGCCCGCTTACAATAAACGCACAAACAATTCTTACATATAAATATATATCACAAATCCGCTTGATTTTCAAATAAAAATAGTTTATTATCTATAAAAGACTTTTATTAATAAATATGCAATTGATAAATAATTAACAAGCAGGTGATCTTTTATGAATACCGTTCAGTTAGAATGCTTTATGGAGGTTTGCACGTGCTTGAATTTTTCGCGCGCTGCCGAAAACCTGAGAATGACCCAGCCGGCGGTGAGCCACCAGATCAATTCGCTGGAGGCGGAACTGGGCACAAAGCTGTTTAACCGCACCAGCAAAAGCGTGGAACTGACAAGGGACGGGATCCGCTTTATGGGGCCCGCGTCAGACGCGCTGAAGATTCTGCGCAACGCCAAAGCCAGAATCAGCGAAAAAAGCGTTTCCGAAGTGCTGCCGCTCGGCGTTACCTGCCGGGATATTCAGATGTGCGGCGTTTTGCCGCGCGTGCTCCGGCGCATTGCAGAGGAACTGCCTTTGTGCAGGCCGGTTGTGAAGATTGCGCCGTTCATGCCGGTAAACGTGCTTACGGAAAATGAAATGGTGGACGTGATCTTTTCTTACAAGGCGGACACACCTACCCACAACCGGATTCTGTATAAGGAGCTGAAAAAGTGCCCCGTTTGCTGCGTTTGCAGCAAAAACAGCGAACTTGCCAAATACGATTCGCTGAAGATTGCCGACCTGCAGGGAAAAAGCATTGCGCTGATCTCCCGGCAGCGGGATATTCCGGAGATCTACAAAGTGGTAACCGCCACATCCGCCGTTTTGAAACAGAGCCAGATCTATCTGTGCGACAACTATGAATGCGCCAAACCGCTTGTGCAGGCGGGGCTGTGCTTTTGCGTGCAGCCGGATCTGCCCATGAAAAAAGAGGAGAGCCTGAAATACATTCCCATAACAGACTCTTCCCCCGTATCTTTCGGTGTATATTATTCCACTTTAAAAGCAAACCCGGTGCTCAAGCGGTTTATAGAGATCACACGCAGCATGCTGGGCGGTAAGGAAAACCTTTAGCCGTTTGCCGCGATCTTAAAAACGATCTTTCTGACGTTTACATCTTTTTCATCGCTGATGCCGGGCATATGCGCATCCTGCGGATAGAGCATTAAAAACGTGCCTTTGGTAAGCACAAAATCAAATCTGGAATCCCCCGTGTAAAACGCGATATCCTGCCCCTTGGAATACCGTTCCTCCACCTGTGTAAGATCGCCGAGTTTTGCCCAGCGGATCTTTTCAATGCCGGAAACGATATACTGAACGTCAATATACTTTTTGTGCGCCTCAAAGCGGCTTTCCGGCGTCTGCGGGCCGGTTCGGTAAGACTGAATATTCGCAAACACGCGCTCGCCGTCTATTTCGTAAGCGCCGTCCGGCAGATTCTGCGCCTCAAATATCCGGATAAATTCCGCGCATTTTTCAAGCAGCGGCGCGCCCTCATAATACTGCGCCATATTTTGCGCCTTATCAAAGATCATACTACACTCTCCTTTTCAGAACCGGCTGTGCGGCGCCCCGCCGGGGCGCGCGCCGCCAAATGGAATACACATACTATGATATTAAAAAATCCGACGGTGTTCTGCCGCCGGATCTTTTAACTTTTAAACTCTTGAATCATCATTGCGGTGAATATAAGCATCCAGCAATTTCCAAACTGTTTTTTGCTCTTCCTGAGAAAGCGAAGAGATCATATCAATGATATTTTCATCTATTTCATCTTTCATTGCGCCGGAAATGAAGTAATCCGCATTTACTTCAAGAATCTCGCAGATACGAATAAAACTTTTCATTCTCGGATAACTTCTGCCGGTTTCAATATTGGAGATCTGATGCTCGCTAAGACCGATCTGCTCCGCAAGTTCGCTTTGGTTGATTCCGAGCTGTTTTCTTCTCTGCATAATGCGCAGACCGAGTATAGCCTGCTTGTCTATTTTTTTCATAATAACACCCCGTGACAAATAGTACCACATTTGTCGCTTGCAATGGAATAACCTTTTATTGGATTTTGCAATCAGCTTGAATGTTTATGAAATGTTTATAAAATATCTTAACTCTTTTGATTATTTGTTAAACAATCGGGTTAAAAAAGCAGTCCGTTTTAAGGCAATATTTGCGTTCCCGGCATAATCAGGCGCTATAAAAGCAGACCGTTTACAGGCAGATCAGAGAATAATGGATTCACCCGTCATCTCCGCGGGCTGTTCCAGACCCATCACTTTCAGCATGGTGGGCGCAATATCGCAAAGCCTGCCGCCGTCACGCACCTTGCACGGATAATTGACCACGATAAACGGAACCGGATTGGTTGTATGCGCCGTAAACGGCTCGCCGTTTTCATCCAGCATCTTATCCGCATTGCCGTGGTCTGCCGTAACGAACAGCACGCCACCCATCTCTTTCACAGCCTGCGCAAGCGAACCTACGCAGGAATCCACCGTTTCAACCGCCTTGACGGCAGCCGGGATGATCCCCGTGTGGCCAACCATATCGCAGTTTGCGAAGTTTACGATGATCGCGTCATATTTTCCGCTTCTTACCGCGGCATTGAGTTTTTCGGAAACCTCCGGCGCGCTCATTTCCGGCATAAGGTCAAATGTGGAGATCTTGGGGGAATCAACCAGAATCCTGTCCTCGCCGGGGTACTGTTTTTCCTCGCCGCCGTTAAAGAAGAAGGTAACGTGGGCGTACTTCTGTGTTTCCGCGATCCTAAGCTGGGTCTTGCCAAGATTGGAGATATATTCGCCGAAGGTGTTTTTCAGGGTCTCCGGCGGGAAAGCAACGCTTACGTTCGGCATTTCCTCATCATACTGGGTCATGCAAACATAATTAAGCGGGAAAAAGCCGTTCTTTCTTTCAAAGCCGGTGAAATCGGGATCCACAAACGCCCTTGTGATTTCCCTTGCTCTGTCCGGGCGGAAGTTAAAGAAGATCACGCTGTCGTTCGCCTGCACTCTGCCCTCTTTGCCGCCGATCACGGTTGGGAGCACAAATTCATCTGTAAGATGTTTGCCGTCCTCATCAATGGTTTCATAAGACGCGCGAACCGCCTTGACCGGATCGTCCGCCTGAATACCCTCGCCGTAAACGAACGCCGCATAGGCTTTTTCCACTCTGTCCCAGATATTATCCCGGTCCATCGCATAAAACCTGCCGGTTACCGTGGCGATCTTGCCGACGCCGATCTGCGCGATCTTATCCTCAAGCACTTCCAGATCCTCTGCCGCGGAGGCGGGGGGAACGTCACGTCCGTCCAAAATGGCATGGATATACACATTTTCCACGCCGTGTTTTTTTGCCATTTCCATAAGGCCGTAAAGATGCTCCGTATGGCTGTGCACGCCGCCGGGAGAAACAAGGCCGATCAGGTGGAGCGCCTTGCCCTTTGCGTTTTCCATGGCGCTTACAAGCACTTCGTTTTTATAGGCGTCGCCGTCCGCAAACGCTTTCGTGATTCTGGTAAGCGGCTGATAAACGATTCTGCCGGCGCCGATATTCGTATGGCCGACCTCGCTGTTGCCCATCTGCCCGTCCGGCAGGCCAACGTCAAGACCGGACGCGCCGATATACGTCATCGGGCATTCTGCCATCAGTTTATCCAGATTCGGTTTTTTTGCCATGGCGATGGCGTTGCCGTAATCCGAATCATTTTTTCCGTAACCGTCCATAATACATAATACAACCGGTTTTTTCATCTGTATCTTCCTCCTGTAACTGAGATGAAATGTGTTTTGCATATCCTTTGCGATGCCGCGCGGCATCGCCGGTATTCTTCATATATGAAAAGCCCTCGGGAAGAGGGCTTTTTTTGAATTATTTGGACGCCGCTTTTACGATAACGGAAAAGTCCTGCGCTTTCAGGGACGCGCCGCCGATCAGCCCACCGTCCACATTCTCTTTTGCAAGCAGTTCCTCCGCGTTCTTGGCGTTCATAGAGCCGCCGTACTGAACAACGAAAGCGTCTGCCGCGTCTTTGCCGTAAAGCTCCGCAACCACCTTACGGATATAGCCGTTTACTTCGTCTGCCTGATCAGCAGTAGCCGTTTTGCCGGTGCCGATTGCCCAAACAGGCTCGTAAGCGATAATTACATTTTTCAGTTCCTCTGCTGTTACGCCCTGCAGCGCAATCTTCGTCTGCATGCCCACAACCTCAAAGGTAACGCCCTGTTCCCTCTGCTCCAGCACCTCGCCTACGCAAAGGATCACTTTCAGGCCGGCATCCAGCGCGGCGCGGACTCTTTTATTTACGGTTTCATCCGTTTCACCAAAATACTGCCTGCGCTCGGAATGGCCGATGATTACATACGGAACGCCCATTTCCTTAAGCATAACGGCAGATACTTCACCCGTGAAAGCGCCGCTTTCCGCCCAGTGGCAGTTTTCTGCGCCGATCATGATATTGGAGCCTTTTGCAGCCTCCAGCGCGGCTTGCAGATCCACAAACGGCGCGCAGATGATCACATCGCAGTCCGCGTCTTTCACAAGCGGCTTCATTTCATTGATCAGCGCCGTGGTCTGAGACGGGGTATTGTTCATTTTCCAGTTTCCGGCAATCACTGCCTTGCGAAGAGATTTGTTCATAATGATTCCTCTTTTATCTGTTTAAATTCAATTTTTACTGTTTTTTCTCTGTTCTATATTAAATCAGTCTTTATCCATAAGCGCGGCGATGCCGGGCAGTTCCTTACCCTCAAGGAATTCAAGGGACGCGCCGCCGCCGGTGGAGATATGGCTCATCTTATCACTGAAACCAAGCTTGGTTACAGCGGCAACGGAATCACCGCCGCCAACAATGGAGATCGCGCCGGAATCCGCAACGGCTTTTGCCACTGCAATCGTGCCCTGCGCAAAGTTATCCCACTCGGAAACGCCCATCGGTCCGTTCCAAATTACCGTGCCGGCGCCTTTGATGGCATCCGCAAACATCTGCTGCGTTTTGGGGCCGATATCCAGACCCATCCAGCCGTCCGGGATCTCATCGCTGTTTACAACCATAGCCTCTGTATTTTCATCGTATTCCTTGCCCACTTTGTTATCAACCGGGATCAGGAAATTAACGCCCTTAGCCTTTGCCTCTTCCATCATCTTGCCGGCATTCTCAACCTGGTCTTCCTCCAAAAGAGAAGTGCCGATATGGTGGCCGAGTGATTTCATAAAGGTATATGCCATACCGCCGCCGACGATAAGCGTATCGCACTTATCAATCAGGTTGGTGATTACGCCGATCTTATCGGAAACTTTTGCGCCGCCGAGAATGGCAACAAGCGGCCTTTTCGGATCGGAGAGCGCGCCGCCCATAAAGGTGATCTCTTTTTGGATCAGATAGCCGCAAACAGCCGGCAGATACGCCGCAACGCCGGTGGTGGAGCAGTGCGCTCTGTGCGCCGTGCCGAAAGCGTCGTTTACAAAGATATCTGCAAGAGAAGCCAGTTCTTTGGAGAAATTCTCTTCATTTTTGGTTTCTTCTTTTCTGAAACGCACGTTCTCAAGAAGCATAACGTCTCCATCCTGCAAAGCGGCAGCCATTGTTTTGGCGTTTTCGCCCACAACGGTTTCATCCTCGGCAAGCTTTACCTCTTTGCCAAGATACTCTGAAAGCCTTTTTGCAACGGGTGCAAGGCTGAATTCGGGCTTGTATTCTCCCTTAGGTCTGCCCAGATGAGAGCAAAGGATCACTTTTGCGCCCTTTTCGATCAGATATTTGATGGTGGGGAGCGCCGCAACAATTCTTTTGTCATTGGTGATCTCGCCGTCCTTGAGCGGAACGTTGAAATCGCAGCGAACAAGAACTTTTTTTCCGGATACGTCAATATCCTCAATCGTTTTTTTGTTTAATGCGTTCATCTAAATTACCTCTCCAAACATTAAGAATTTAATATACAATTTTTTACGCAATTATTATAAAGTATATGCACGGCAAAATCAATACATATTTTTCCACCAAAATCACGCCGCTATTCGTCAATTTTTTGTCAAACTCAATAAAATTTTGCTGTTTTGTGCCCAAATCGCAATAAAATATCCGCTCCGGCAACTGCGCAGCCGGGAATACGGGATACTGCCGGACGACGCGTATTCAGATCTCGCCGGCGTAAGAAGTCTTCACAAAAGTTTCCAGTGCCGCGCCGCTTTTGCCTGCCGCAAGCCAGATCTTGATATATGTTGCGGCAAACGCCGCTCCCTCCAGCGGGATAATGCCAAGATCCGCAAAGGCAAGGGATGTTGCATACTGCGCGCCGGGCAGAATATCCGCCGCAAACAGCGGTATCCCCCTGCTTTTCGCGTTTTGGCAGAACGCACGGAACGCCGCGCCTGCCGTATGCAGCGTGCCGGAATGATAGGGTTTAAAAAGAACCGCGCGAATCTTTTTGCCGCACGGCGCATATGCGCTGCCCGGCACCGCCGTAACGACCTCTATACCGGAAAACGTCTCAAAACGCACCGGGAAATCTAAGCTTCTGCTTTGCGCTGGCAGATAAGACGGATCTGAATAAATCTTTCCGCTCTGATACACTGCGGCGCAGGCGCCGTTTAGGCAATGCAGCGCGTCGCCGCCCTCCGGGTGCAGGGCAAGGCGCGCGGCGGGCAGGATCCTTGCCGGCTGCCCGGCATTCTGATATGCGGCGAACACGCCGGGCATATCCGTATTTTCAAGAAACGCCGCGGCGGCGCAGAAATTTTCAAAGCCGTTTGTTTCGCTGCTCTCCAGCGGCTTGGCGGCGGAAACAAACACAGCGGTGCAGCGTTTGCCGGCAAGCGCATACAGCACGGCGGCGGCGGAATACTGCAAAGTATCCGTGCCGTGGCAGATGATAAGCTTTTCAAAACCGCTTTCACAGGCACGGCGCACACTTTCCGTCAGCGTATTCAGATCATCCGCGCAAAGATCCTCGCTCAGGATCGTAAACGGCGAAACAAAATCCAGTTCTGCCCTGCCGCCGCGGCGCCTGTAATCCGCCTCCAGTTTTTCCGCCGGAGAGCCGGACGGCGATATAGCCCCGTTTTTAACCGCACTGCCGATCGTGCCGCCTGTTAGGAACACCCTGATCTTCATAGCGCACCGCCTTTCCAATTTTCTTTACATAAAAATAGTTTGTTCACACCAAACGATTTTATAAATGAAACCGCCGGCAAAGCGCTCTGCAAAACGCCCTGAAACCCAAAAAGGTAACAAAAAACCGCCAAAACCTGCGTTTTGGCGGATATATGGTGACCCGGACGAGAATTGAACTCGTGTTACCGCCGTGAAAGGGCGGTGTCTTAACCTCTTGACCACCGGGCCGTTGGTGGCTTTAACTGGATTCGAACCAGTGACACTGCGGGTATGAACCGCATGCTCTAGCCGACTGAGCTATAAAGCCATATAACTAAAGCTGTTTTCAAGCAAGGTAGATTATATTATATTGAGATGATTTTGTCAACACTTTTTTTAAAAACCTTTAAAATAGTACAAATGTTTGACTTTTAAAAACGCCTATGATACAATAGTTTTAACTAAAAATATAGATTTAATCTTTTGCATAAAAAACATACGGCGGTGAGCATTTTGAATAAGATCAACAAGACCCAGCAGGCGGTGTTAGACTACATCCAGCGCGTGATCGAAGAGCGCGGCGTGGCGCCGTCCGTGCGGGAGATCGGCGAGGCGGTGGGCCTGCGCTCCACCTCTACGGTTCAATACAACCTGAACGCGCTTGAAAAAGCCGGTTACATAGAAAGAGACCCGAATCTGAAACGCACGATCCGCCTTACGGGCGGCGGCGCAAGATCCGTTTCCGTGCCGCTGCTGGGCACCGTTACGGCAGGCATGCCCATTCTGGCGCAGGAGCAGATTGAGGAATACATCCCCGCCGCCGTGGACAGAAACGGCGAATACTTTGCCCTGCACGTGCGCGGCGATTCCATGATCAACGCCCATATTCTGGATGGGGATATCATCATTGTGCGCCGCACGCCTGTTGCGGAAAACGGCGATATCGTGGTGGCGCTGATCGGCGATGAGGCAACCGTAAAGCGTTTTTATAAAGAGAAAGGCGGTTTCCGCCTGCAGCCGGAAAATGATGAATATGAGCCGATTCTTGTAAAGGAAGTGGCGGTTTTGGGCAAAGTGGTTTCCCTGATCCGCAATTACGGCGGCTGACACGCAGTTTTGCCGCAGCTATTGATAAAAGTGTTTTTATATGCTATAATCCCTAAAAAAGTTTATAATATTTATAAACTAAAAAATTTACGGAGATGTTTGAAATGGCCGAATGCAGTCATGACTGCTCTTCCTGCGCGCAGAACTGCGGGGAAAGGAAAGAGCCGCAAAGTTTTTTAAAGCCGATGAATAAGGCTTCCCATATTAAAAAAGTGATCGGCGTTGTCAGCGGCAAAGGCGGCGTCGGCAAAAGCCTGGTTACCTGCCTGCTTGCCTCTGCCTGCGCAAAGGCAGGGCTGAAAGTGGGCGTGCTGGACGCGGATATCACCGGCCCGTCCGTACCCAAATCTTTCGGCGTTTCCCAAAGAGCAAAGCAGGACAGCGAATTTTTACTGCCCAATATTACAAAGACCGGCATCAAGGTTATGAGCATAAACATGCTGCTGGAAAGCGAGGAATCCCCGGTTGTTTGGCGCGGGCCGGTGATCAGCGGCGTTGTGGAACAGTTTTGGACAGAAGTGCGCTGGGGCGAACTGGATTATCTGTTTGTGGATATGCCGCCGGGAACGGGCGACGTTGCGCTTACCGTATTTCAGAGCCTGCCGGTGGACGGGATCGTGATCGTTTCCACGCCGCAGGATCTGGTTAAAATGATCGTTAACAAAGCGTTTAACATGGCAAAGCTGATGCATATCCCCGTGCTTGGCGTGGTGGAGAACATGAGCTATTTCGTTTGCCCGGACTGCGGCAAAAAGCACGAGCTGTTCGGCAGATCAAAAATAGACGAAACTGCCGGGGAACTGGGCATTCCCGTGCTTGCGAAACTGCCGATCGACCCCAAGATCAACCGCATGGTGGACGAAGGCAGAGTGGAAGAAGCGCACCTGAGCGAACTGGATGCGTTCGTAAGCGCACTGGAGGGCAAATAACAGAGCATAAAGCCGCGCGTTTCAAGTGCGGCTTATTTGAATTTTACGGAAATACGAAAGGGTGTTTGGTTTGGCGAAAAGAGAAGACTATATTTCATGGGACGAATATTTTATGGGCGTTGCGCTGCTTTCCGCAATGCGCAGCAAAGATCCGAATACACAGGTGGGCGCCTGCATCGTAAATGACGATAACCGGATCGTAAGCGTGGGCTACAACGGATTTCCGCGCGGCTGTTCGGACGAGGATTTTCCCTGGGAACGCAAGGCGGACAATCAGAATGACACAAAATACCCCTTCGTGTGCCACGCGGAACTGAACGCTATTTTAAACTCAAACGGGATCGGCGTGAAAGGCTCCCGGATCTATGTTGCCCTTTTCCCCTGCAACGAATGCGCAAAGGCGATTATTCAGGCGGGCATTAAAGAGATCATTTACATAAGCGATAAATATTATGACACGGATAACAACCGCGCCAGCAGGCGGATGCTTGACGCCGCCGGGGTGAAACTGACCAAATTTGAAAGCAGCAAAAAACTGGAAATTGATTTTGAAGCGGAGAAAATTTGATTTGGAACTGGATATTTATGATTTTGACAAAACCCTTGTGCCGTTTGACAGCGGTTCGCTGTTTATAGGCTACTGCCTGCTGCATTACCCGTGGATCCTTATTCTGACGCCCGTCATCATCGCAGCGCTTATTCTGATGGTGTGCAGGATCATCTCATTTACCGCATTTAAAAAAGTGTGTTTTCTGTTTACACCGATGATTCCGCTGAAAAAGGCGGTAAACGGATTCTGGAACAGGCATGAAAAGCAGCTTTATCCGTGGTTTTTTGAAAGAAAGCGAAAAGGCGTTATCATAAGCGCTTCGCCGGATTTTCTGCTGGATGAAATTGCGAAACGGGCAAAATTTGACTACCTGATCTGCACACGGCACAGCGAAAAAACCGGCGCCATCGTGGGCGAAAACTGCCGCGGAAAAGAAAAAGTGCGCCGCCTTTATGAAAAATTCGGCAAAGATAACATAAAAGTAATGGACGTGTATTCCGATTCTTACAGGCACGATAAATACATTTTTTCGCTTGCCTGCGGCAATTGCTATCATATAGAGCACGGAAAGCGCGTTGTGTTTAACTACAGCGAAAAATACGGGGAATGATCTGATGAACAGAAAAAGAGGAGTTGCCGGCATATGGATCCTTGCCGCAGTGCTGATTGTGCTGACCGCGGCAGGCGTATTCTATTATAATAAGGTATACAAACCCTCTCTGGAGCAGGCAACGGCGCAGAGCACCAGTTACAATGTAAACGGGCAGGGGCCGCAAAAAACAGGCAAACGAACGCTGATTGCGGAAAATGACGGCGTTTCCGTTTATAAAGACGGCGATTACGCCATTATCGTGCACGGCGATACCGAGGCGGAGTTTGCAGACTGGAACGAAAACTTCGGCAGCACAAACACCAGGGTTTACCTGCAGGATTTTGACCAAAACGGCAGAGCGGATATTATTCTTCTTGACGAGGAAACCCCCGCCGGTTCTGACGAAACACAGCCGCTTTACGGGCTGTATGTGCTTACGCCTTCCGAAAGCGGCGGAAAAGATCCGTATACCGTGCACTACACAAACGCCGAAAACTGGCTTGCCTATTTCAACGGCATCGTAACATGCTATCTGAGCCGGCCGCAGGCATACCCAAACCTTTTGCAGTTCGTTATGGATTACAGCACAACAAATGTGCAGTTTGACGCGCAAACCGGCCTTGCGCTGCCGGAATTCCGCGCCTATTACACCAATGCGCCCAGAGCGCAGGACGGCAGCTACGCCGATGTGGACTCCATCCGGCTGGCTCCGGCAGTGATAAGCTATGATGAAGATGAAAATGTAGCGCATGCGCAGATCCCGGTTTACGCTTTATATAAAAATGCAGACGAACAGCAGATCGGCAACATAACCGTGGGCATTGAACTGCGAAACGACACGTTAAGTATCAGGGCAAAAAGCGTGGTTTACGCGCCTTTGGAAGAACTTGCCGCAGCCGCGCCGCAAAGGTAGCGCAATTTTTAAATCTTAATTTTTTATAAAATGGGTATGATAATAAAGCGTATTTGTTGAATTTTTAACGATCTTATGGTATAATGCGCATTAATATCTGCAAAGGAGCAGCGGCAATGAGCGTTATCATTACGGCAGACTCAACCTGCGATCTGCCGAAAGATATAATTGAATCAAGAAACATCAAAATAACGCCGCTTTCTATTCTGCTTGGCAGCGAATCCTATTTGGACGGCGAGGAGATCACGCGGGACGATATCTACGCCCATGTGTCTAAAACGGGTGAAATGCCCAAGACCGCGGCGGTTTCGCCTGCGTCCTATTATGAGGTGTTCAGCGCGGCAAGCCGGCAGGGGGACAGCGTTGTACACATCAGCCTTTCCAGCGCGATCTCATCCAGTTATCAGAACGCAGTTACGGCGGCGGGTGATTTCAGCAATGTGCATGTTGTGGATTCCAAAAACCTGTGCGGCGGCATGGGGCTGCTTGTGCTGAAAGCGTGTGATTTAAGGGACAAAGACTTTGACGCAAAAAAGATTGCAAACCGCATTCGATCCCTTGTGCCTAAAGTGCACGCCACCTTTGTGCTGGATAATTTGGTTTATCTTTATAAAGGCGGCAGATGCAGCGCGGTTGCAAGATTCGGCGCAAACGTGCTTGGCATAAAGCCTGTGATCGGCGTTGACCCGGCGGACGGCACAATGGACGTTATAAAGAAATACCGCGGCAAAATAGAGAATGTTTACAGGCAGTATGTGAACGACACCTTTGCAAACGCCGCAAAAATGGATACAGACCGTATTATTATTGCGAATTCCGGCAGCGTTGCCGGTGAAATCACCGCATTTGCAAAAGGCGTTGCCAGCGGCAAGGCGGATTTCAAGGAGATCCTGACCGCAGACGCCGGCTGCACCATTTCCTCCCACTGCGGGCCTAAAACATTTGCCGTATTTTATATGAGAAAGTAAATTTTTGCGCGAAACAAAATTAAGATATGATTTTAAAAATACAGAAACACCCGATCAGACACAATCTGACCGGGTGTTCTTTTTTATACATGCTCATCCGCCTGCGTTTCTCAGCTTTTACTTTAAAAAGCCTTTTACGATCTGCGCCTCCGCCTCTTCGTGAGAAAGGCCAAGGGTCATCAGTTTTGTGATCTGTTCGCCCGCGATCTTGCCGATCGCCGCCTCGTGGATCAGAGAGGCATTTACATCGTTTGCAATGATCTCCGGCACGGATTTTACAAAGCCGTTTTCCATAATAATGGAATCGCACTCAGAATGACCGGCGCACTCCGCGTTGCCGTGCAGGGCGGAATAGAATTCCTGCTTGGAATTGCCCTTTGCGACGGAGCGGGAACTGATCTCCGCGCTGGAATTGTTGCCGTTAAGCTCAACGGTAAAATCCGTTGTTGCCGTCTGGCTGCCGCTGGTCATGATCTTTTCTTTAATAACCAAGCGGGCGTCTTCTTTCAGATCCGCGTTTGTAACACGCTTTGTGGAGTCCACGCCCTCGATCTGCACGGTTTCCATCTCCAGATAGGCGCCTTTTTCCAGATGCACCACCGTTACCGGGTTCAGAACGCGCTCTCCGCTGCCGTTGCCCTCACCGTAATGCTTTTCCACATAGCGCACCTTTGCGTTTTTGCCAACATGGAATGTATGGATGCCGTCATGCTGGGAAAGATGCTCGCCGTCATTGTGAATGCCGCAGCCGGCGATGATATCCACATCGGAATCATCCCCGATGTAAAAATCGTTATACACCAGATCCTGAAAGCCGCTTTGATCCACCACAACGGGAATATGCACATATTCGCCCTTGGTGCCCGGCTTAACATAGATTTCTATGCCCTTGCCCTCCGGCTTGGGAACGATCTCTATATTTTTTGTGCTCTGGCGGCCGATGCCTTTGCCGTCCACTCTTATATTGTATGCGCCCTTGGGCGTGTCTGCAATGCCGGCTATGGTCTTAAGCAGTCCGCCCAAAATCGGGTTATTCTTAATATCAGTCATTGCCGCTCCTCCTTGCTTTATAAAACTTGCACGCGCTGGAATCGGAAAGCAGTTCCGGCAGGATCTCTTCTTTCGGGCCTTCGGCAGTGATCTCTCCGCCGGAAACAACCACGATCTTATCCGCAATCTCCAGAATCCTTTCCTGATGTGAAATGATCACAACCGCGCCGTGCTTGGTATCCCGCAGTTTTTCAAAAACCGCGATCAGATTGTTGAAACTCCAGAGATCGATTCCCGCCTCCGGCTCGTCAAACAAGGAAAAATCCACCCCGCGCGCCATGAGCATCGCGATCTCAATGCGCTTTAATTCGCCGCCGGAAAGGCTGGCGTTGATCTCACGGTTGATATAATCGGCGGCACACAGCCCCACTTCGGAAAGATAGCCGCAGAGTTCGTGCGTATCCACCGCCCGGTTTACGGCAAGGCTCAGAAGATCGCGCACGGTAAGCCCCTTAAAGCGCACCGGCTGCTGAAAAGCAAACCCGATGCCCAGTTTGGCACGTTCGTTGATATCCAGACCTGTAATATCCTGCCCTTTATACAGGATCTGCCCAGAGGTGGGCTTTTCAATGCCCATAATAATCTTGGCAAGCGTGGATTTGCCGCCGCCGTTAGGGCCGGTAATCACAACAAAACTGTCTTTATCAACGGTAAGATTGATATGATTCAAGATCTCTTTTTGCTTTTTATTTGCCTCATCCTCAACGGAAAAAGAAATATTTTTCAGTTCCAGCATCTTTAAAACTCCTTTTCATGCGCCGCAAGGCACGGCGCTTTCTGATCGTCCGCATGCGAACAGGCAAAACTGTACGCCGGCATATATTCCTTTGCCGCGCGGATAAAATCCATGATCGTCTTTTTTTCCTCTATGCTCAGGGCGCAGAGATAACTACGCATCTTTGCCGCGGCCTGTTTGTTCATTTCCTCATACTGCGCCTTGGCCTCCAGACCCGCCGGCGTTAAGCGGAAATATTTTTCTTTTTTATTATGGAGGCTTTTATAGGTTTCTATCAGCCCTTTTTCACAAAGTTTAACGCTGATCTGCGTTACCGCGCTTTTGGTAACGGCGGATCTGGCGGAAAGCTCGCTCACATTCGCGTCCGGGCAGCTGCCGATCAGTTCAAGCAAATTGATCTCAGAGCGGTAAAGCCGAAACTTGCCGCCGCAGTCCACCGGCTGCTTTTGCTCGGCAAAAATCTCATCAACCATATCAAAAAAATTTCTTGATATTTCGCACTGCATAGGCGCGTTCCCCCTTTTTTTCCATATTATAGCGCGGCGGTATGCACTTGTCAAGTATTGTTTAGCAACTTAACAAAAAAATATATGTGCCTGCTGCTTAGCATAAGCAGTTCATTTGCGGTTCTTTTCGTTACATTTCAGATAAAAACCGGAAGTAATTTTGTTAATTTGTTGACAATCCGATCCTTTTCCTTTAGAATAAAAGAGAAGAATAATAAAACCATTACAATATCTCCAAGTGTGCGTTGCCGCGCACAGGGCTCTATCAGAAATAACAATATAAATCACAGATTTCGGCGCACTGCACTGCGTTTTTCAGAACGGTGCGGTGCGCCGTTTTGCATGTGCATGGAGGTGATTGGATGACCCCTTTTAAATCCGCCGCCAAACTTTGGCTGCGCGCTTGGTATCTGGATCTGATCTATGGCATCTTTATCCTTGCCTACATTGCTTTTGCCATATACAGCAATTCAGCGAGTTATATCGATTTTGAAAAAGACACGCTGGCGTTTTCCATGTATGCGTTTGCCGTGTTTGCCTTTTTAGGGTTTGAATACTGCGTTAAAGTGAAAAAAAGCGGTCTGTCCGAATGCTTGCGCGCAACCAAAAGCGGAATGCGAAACATGATAGCCGCGCAGGCAAAAATACTGCTGATCACGGTTTCACTTTTCTTTGCCGCAGCGGCGATCCTGAACGGCATTATTTTTGCCGCGGGAGACACAAATTTTCCGGCGTTTCTGCCGCAGTTATTTGCAACCGTGCTGCTGAATTATTTTCTGGTGCCGCTGACGGGCGCCGTATTCGGGCTGTTTTTCGCAAATTTCACAAACCGGCTGATCGCCTACCTGCTTTTGGTGCTGATCACCCTGCTGGGCAGCCCGCTGATCACCGGCATAGACGCCATGATCTATGATATAACGAAAATTGATCTGTCTTACTTTTTCAGGCTGTTTGAATTTTTTGAACCGGATCTCACTTGGAGATCCATTTATGCTTGGGGCAATTCCCTTGTGCCGCAAAGATGGTGTATTCTTTTATTCTGGATCTTTCTGTTGGGAACGGTCATGTTTTACAAAACCTCTGCCCAAAAAAAGCCCGTTAAACTGCTGCGCAGCGCCGCTGCTTTGGTTTTGGCTGCGGTTTGTCTATTTACCGCGGTTCTGCCCGGATCCAAAGTTTTGCTGGACAGCGATAATATGGCGGAATCCGCTTCCATGGCGGACAGCACTTATTATTACGAGCACCCCGACGGCAAAAAAGCAAAACGGGAAGTACAGTTTCAGATCAGCGAATACACTGCCGATCTGCGCGTTTTCACAAAACTGCATGCAAAAGTAACGATGAAGATTGATACGCCGGATCTGGAAGAATATACATTTACCCTTTATCACGGATACAAGATCAAAAGTGCGAAGGATCAAAACGGAAACGCCCTGCAATTTAAGCAGGAAGAAGATCATTTTACGGTTGCGCCAAACGGAAACACTACGGAAATCACGGTAAAATACATCGGTTTTTCACCTGTTTTTTATTCAAACGCGCAGGGCATTTTCCTGCCCGGCTATTTTGCCTATCTGCCGCAAAGCGGATTGCGGCCGCTTTATGACAAGGCCAACCTTGGCTTTTACCGCTGTGAATATAACGAAAACACTGTTTTTAACATTAAAATAAACAGTTTGCAAAAGGTTTATTCCAATCTGGAAGAAACGGGCAGAAACACCTTTTCCGGCACCGGGTATCCCTCCTTCTTTATGGGGGCTTATGCGGAGTACACAACCAAACAGGGTATACGCGTGATCTATCCGTATATGGATCCGAGCATAAACGGCAATACCATTGAAGAAGACACGGCTCCCTTTTACGGCTCAAAATGCCTGCCAAGCGGTGTAAAAACGATCTTTATTGAGCCGGATACAGGAGCGCTCTCCGCCTACAATATTTATTTTCAGAATGCTGATCAATTGATCACAACAGAAATCGGTTTCCTTGAAGAAAACTATGGAAACCAAACCGCAGACCCGTACAAAAATGAAATTGCCTCTTTGTATGAAAGATATTTGGAGCCGGAAAACAGAAATGATTTTCTGATGCTTGCCGAGGCGCTCAAAGGCACGGGATTTGAATATTTTGTGGATATACTGAATAAATACGGCGAAGAGGAAGGGCTGGAACGCATTAAAACCTATCTGGAAGATGAGAGCGACACACGCACGAGTTACGAATTCTTCTCCGATGAACTGGGGGTATAAACATGCTGGAACTGAAAGAGATCACCAAAAAATTCGGTAAAAAAGAAATTCTGAAAGGCATCAGCTATGCTTTTGGAAAAGGCGTATACGGTCTGCTTGGCCCAAACGGCGCAGGCAAGACCACTTTGCTGCGCTGCATAACGGAGCTTTATCCCCTTTCCGGCGGAAAGATCCTGTTTAACGGAAACGAGACCCAAAAAGACCCCGGCTATAAAAACAACATCGGCTATCTGCCGCAGAAATTCGGGCTTTTCAAGGAACTCACCGTGCGGGAGATGCTGGAAACGCTGGCGCTTTTAAAAGAGATCAAAAAAGAAAACATCCAAGCGGAAGTGGAGCGGTGCGTTGCACTTGTAAACCTGAGCGACCGGCTTGATGACCGGGTAAAAACGCTTTCGGGCGGCATGGTGCGCCGGCTTGGTATTGCGCAGGCAGTGCTGGGGAGCCCGCCCGTGATCCTGCTTGACGAACCCACCTCCGGTTTGGATCCGGAGGAGCGTATACGCTTTAAAAACATTATTGCCTCCCTGGAGGACGCGCACACGATCCTGATCTCCACCCACATTGTGGAAGATGTGGAGGCGCTTTGCGATCAGGTGCTGATTATGAACGAGGGAAAAATCGTAAACGCCGGCACCTGCGCCGAAATACAGGCATGCGCGCGCGGAAAAGTATATGAACTGGAAGAAACGGACGAAAATCTTTTGAAAGAACCGTTTTCTGTTCAGCACAGAATAGACCGAAACGGAAAAAAGATGATCCGGATCCTTTCCGGCGTTGCGCAGAACGGCGGCTCCATAAAGGAAACCGAACCCGGTGTGGAGGACGGATATATATGCACACTAAAAAACATTTAAAACCCCGCGGGATCACAATTCTGCTGATCAAAAGCACCGGGATCATGCGTTTTGTGCCGCTGATTGCGATTGATCTTGCGGCGCTCGGGCTGATCCTGCTCAGCGCATTCGGCAGGATGGACAGCGACAGCATCCTATCCGACCTGCTGCTGATCAGCCAAATCTTTTTCCCGCTCTTTTCTGTTTGGTGGGTCATCTTCATTTTGTGGGGACTGATTGACGCAGACGGCAGTGAGCTGATCTTCACCGTCTGCCGGAAAAGCCTGTTACGGTATATTTTGCCCCCGTTTTTGATCATGCTGGCAAATGTTTCTGCCATCACGGCTGTATGCGCCGTGATCCTGCCGGCGTTTGCCGTTGAATTTTTAAGGATCCTTTCCGCCTGCGTGCTTTATTTCGGCATAGCGTATTTTGCCTGCGTCGTTACAAAACTCACCTCCGTTTCCCTTTTTCTGCTGATCCTTTACACCTTGGCGTCTGCTATATGCAGATCGCACGAGATCGTATTCCCGTTTTATATGTCGCAAACCCTTATAGACGGGGAAACGGCTGTAAAGCTGTGCCTGCCGCTGTTTGCAGCCGGCATTCTTCTCTGCGCTGCCGGGCGTTTGGCGGAAAAAAGGCTGCGCACCAATATCCGCTGAGTATGAAAAACAAAAAACAGGAGCCTTTAACGGCTCCTGTTTTTTTGTGTGCGTATTAATTTACTGTTTTGGGACCAATTTTTCCGTGCCGCCCATATACGGCTGAAGTGCCTTGGGAATCAGAACGCTGCCGTCCGCCTGCAGATTGTTTTCCAGAAACGCGATCAGCATTCTGGGCGGCGCAACCACGGTATTGTTGAGCGTATGGGCAAGATACGTGCCGTTTTCGCCTTTGATTCTGATCTTCAGGCGGCGTGCCTGCGCGTCTGTCAGATTCGAGCAGGAACCCACCTCAAAATACTTTTTCTGCCTTGGGGACCACGCCTCAACGTCTATGGACTTCACTTTCAGATCCGCAAGGTCGCCTGAGCAGCATTCCAGCGTGCGCACGGGAATATCAAGCGAGCGGAACAGTTCAACGGTGTAAGACCAAAGCCGGTCAAACCACATTTTGGACTCCTCCGGCTTGCAGACAACGATCATCTCCTGCTTTTCAAACTGGTGGATTCTGTAAACGCCGCGCTCCTCAATGCCGTGGGCGCCCTTTTCTTTTCTGAAACAGGGGGAATAGGAGGTCAGCGTTTGCGGCATCTGGCTCTCCGGCGTAATGGTATCTATAAATTTACCGATCATAGAATGCTCCGAAGTGCCGATCAGGTAAAGATCCTCTCCCTCGATCTTATACATCATTGCATCCATCTCCGCAAAGCTCATAACGCCGTTTACAACCGCGGAACGGATCATATAGGGCGGAATGCAATAGGTAAAGCCTTTGTTGATCATAAAATCACGCGCATAAGAGAGCACAGCGGAATGCAGGCGCGCAATATCGCCCATCAGATAATAAAATCCGTTGCCTGCAACCCTGCCTGCGGCGTCCAGATCTATGCCGTTAAAGCGCTCCATGATCTGCGTATGATACGGGATCTCATAATCGGGCACAACCGGCTCGCCAAACTTCTCCAGTTCCACATTTTCACTGTCATCCCTGCCGATCGGAACGGACGGATCAATGATATTCGGGATAACCATCATGATCTTCGTCACTTTTTCGGAAAGTTCACCCTCTTTTTTGGAGAGCTCCTCCAGTTCGTCCGCCTGCGCTTTGACCTGCTCGCGCAGCGCCATACCCTCTTCCTTTTTACCCTGCGCCATGAGGTTGCCGATCTCTTTGGAAAGTTTGTTTCGGTTGGCGCGCAGTTCATCCGCCTTTTTCTGCACGCTTCTTTTTTCTTCGTCCAGCGCGATCACTTCATCTACAAGGGGCAGTTTTTCATCCTGAAACTTCTTTTTGATATTTTCCTTTACAATATCGGGATTTTCACGTACAAATCTAATATCCAGCATTTTATTAAATCCTTTCTTTAAGCGTTATTCGCCGAGTTTATTGGCAAGAGTTTTCAGATCTTCCTGAGAGTAAAACTCGATCTCCAGCGTGCCGCTGCCCCTGCCGGTGTATACCTTTACTTTTCTGCCGAGCGATTCGCTGAGCGAAAGTTCCACTTCGTCATAAAAACTGTCTCTTCTGCGTGTTCTGCGGCGGCGCGGCGCATTGGTTTCCTTGATCTTTGCCAAGCGCTCCACGTCTCGCACCGTCATTTTCTTTGAAACAATGTTTTTCGCAGCCTCCAGCATCATGGCGTCATTATCAAATGCCAGCAATGCGCGCGCGTGACCGGCGGAAATCTCGCCGTTTTTGGTCATATCCCTAACTTCCTGCGGCAGCCTTAAAAGGCGCAGACTGTTTGCAATCGCCGGGCGGGATTTGCCTACACTTGCGGCAACTTCCTCCTGCGTATAGCCGCATTTATCGATCAGCGCCTGGAGCCCCTCCGCCTCTTCAATAGGGTTCAGATCCTCACGCTGCAAATTTTCTATGATGGCGATCTCCATTGTTTCCGTGTCTGTAAGTTCCTTGATCACAACAGGAACTTTGTTCAGCCCTGCCATGCGGCAGGCGCGCCATCTGCGCTCTCCGGCAACAAGCTGGTACCCGCCGGACGGAATCGGGCGCACCAGCAAAGGCTGCAATACGCCGTGCTGCTTTATGCTCTCGGCAAGTTCCTCTAAAGCCGCCTCATCAAAGGTTTTGCGCGGCTGATCCCGGTTTGGGATGATCTCGTTGATCGGGAGTTCGTTTTCCGTAAGCATCTCCTGCGTGGAATTTTCAAGCATAAGCGCACCGAGCCCTTTGCCGAGGCCGCTCATTTTTTTTGCCATAATGCCCCTCCTTTTTACTGTTTATGTAAACTTGGTTTCTATTGTTTTTTTATGATCTCCTCTGCAAGGCGCTTATATGCGAAGGACGCTTTGCAGTATTTTTCATAGTAAATGACCGGTTTTCCGTAACTGGGCGCCTCTGCAAGTTTTACACTTCTGGGAATCATCGTCTTATACGCCTTATTCGGAAAATATTTGTTGACCTCTTCTATAACCTGCTGATTCAGTTTCAGGCGGCTGTCATACATGGTATACACAACGCCTTCCAGTTCCAGATGTTCATTATAGTGCTGTTTTACAGTACGTACCGTGCTGAGCAGTTGGCTCAGACCCTCCAGCGCGTAATACTCGCACTGCAGGGGAACGATCAGCGTGTCGCTTGCTGTAAGCGCGTTCAAACTTAACAGCCCCAAACTCGGCGGGCAATCAATAATAATAAAATCGAAATCCACGCTGAGCGGTGAGATCGCCTTTTTCAGCGCATAGAAACGATCCTCGCTTTCCGCAAGTTCCAGTTCCGCGCCCGCAAGATTCATATTCGCGGGCAGTAAAAACAAGTTTTTGAAGCCGGTTTCCTGCATGATTGCGCGCGCGGGCACCTTATTGATCAAAATATCATAAGTTGAATATTCAATATCCGTTTTATCAACGCCGACACCGCTTGTGCTGTTGCCCTGCGGGTCAACATCCACAAGTAAAGTTGTTTTTCCTTTTGCGCCCAGTGCGGCGGCAAGATTCACGCAGGTGGTGGTTTTGCCCACGCCGCCTTTCTGGTTAAATATTGCGATCGTTTTACCCATAATTTATAACGCCTTCCCGTTACGGCTTTGAACACGCCTGAATTTACAGAAATATTATACTATAACCCCGCCGCGCAATCAATATTTGTGCGCAAAGTTTCACGTGAAACAGCCCAATTATTTTTTCAAAATTGTGGCTTGCCGACTCAGGAATACAATATGTAGATGTTTCACATGAAACACAATACTCGTGTTCATTATCGGAATCGCCAGCCAGGTCCGTATGGGTTTTGTTTCATGTGAAACAAAGCTATTGGATTAAAAAAATTATAATAGTTTATATTCATCCGCATTTTATCAAGTACAAACAGGGTACGCTTGCATAAAGATACTTATCTATTTTATTATGCGCCGAATACAGCATAATAAGTAATATTGAAAAGAATTATCTTTCAAGCAACGCGACTCCATCTAAAAAAATCACACAAATAGGAGTGGCGTGCTCATAAACAATAATAAATAGAAAAACAGGATTGCATTATGTGTGCATTTAATGTTGCATATGCACAATAAGCGTATATTTTAAACATTTTGAACATAGTTTTTAACAATTTCAAAATGCAAACAATGTTTCATGGAAAATCAAGATATAGTAGGCTTGTTTCACGTGAAACACAAGAGGAATATCTGCGATCTGCCGGGAATATATTTAAACAGAATAAAACGCAGAATGGCCCGCCGTTACCGGCAGGCCATTCCACGTGATGAAAAGAGGAGAATATGTTAAAACGGTTTCCCGTTTTAAGCGGTGTTTATATCCGCAGATGTCTTTTTCTGGTTATTCTTCTGCGGATTTTTCGGGATACGAACGAAAAATTCAATATAATCGTCCGTTTCCGTTTTATTAGATTCGGCGGGGATACCCGCTTCTTTCATAGTATTAATCGCTTTATTGACGGTGTTTACAAAGATACGCACGTCTTTAAAGATTTTAACAATGTTATTTTTATGGGGCTTGACCGCTTTGTTGGTTACGGAGTTGATATATTCCTCCGTTTGCTGCACGTTCCAGCCCTTATCCTTGATCAGATTTAAGGCTGTCCACATCTGCTTTTCACTTTCCAGTTTCAGCAGGGCACGTGCGTGCCGTTCCGTCAGCCCTTCTTTTTCTATAAAATAGCGCACATCGGCAGGCAGCTTTAAAAGCCTTAATTTGTTGGAGAGCGCGCTCTGGCTCTTGCCGAGCCGTTTCGCAATCTGTTCCTGCGTCATGCCAAAATGATTCTGCATTTGGCTGATCGCCTGCGCCTCTTCAAAAAAGCTCAGATCAGAGCGCTGTATATTCTCTATAATAGAGTAAACAGCGGATTCCTCGTAATCACAGTCAACGATCAGGCAGGGAACGGTTGCAAGATTCGCCAGAATAGCCGCCCGTAGCCTGCGTTCGCCGGCAATGATCTCATAATAATCGCTGTTGTTGATTCTGCGCGCAAGCAACGGCTGCAGAATGCCGTTTTCCTTAATCGATTCCGCAAGGCTCAAAAGATCCTCGCTCTTAAATTGCTTTCGGGGCTGATACGGGTTGGGCAGCAGTTTTTCCGTTGCAATCCTTTGAACTTCCTCGGGCATTTGCCACACTCCTTATATCTCCTCGAAAAGAGCACTTATCTCTCTCTGATAAACACTATAGCACAAACGGCAAAAAAAGAAAAGGATTTCTCATCGGGGAAATCCTTTCTAATTCTGCTTTTTTCCTGATTTTAAAGCGGTTTTGAAGTGATTTTTTTTGCTCTTCTGGGGTATTTTGGCGAAGTTTGCGATAACTTTTTGATCACAACAAGGTTGCGCGGGTCTTTATTCGGCAGTTCAAGATAAACAACTTGCTCAATTTTGCCACCCAACGTCTGAATCGCGCGGCCGCCGAGTTCCGCCTCATCCTCCGCGCCTTTCATGGCAATAAATGTTCCGCCCGGTTTTACAAGCGGCAGCGCATACTCGGCAAGGATGTTAAGCGGCGCAACAGCGCGGCTCACGGCAAAATCAAACTGCTCTCTGTACGCCGCGTCATGGGCGATCTCTTCCGCGCGCGCATGCAGCGTCTGCCCCAAAAGGCCCGTCACATTCAGCACATCTTTGATGAATCCAAGTTTTTTGCCAACAGAATCAAGAAAAGTGATATCAAGATCCGGTCTTGCAATCAGCATGGGAAGTCCGGGAAAGCCCGCGCCGCAGCCCACATCCACCACTTTTGCACCCCCGGCAAACTCTGCCGCGGTCAGCACCGTCAGGGAATCCGCGAAATGCTTAACAGCGATCCCGTCCTCGTCTGTGATGGCGGTCAGATTGATGTGTTCGTTCCAGCGCAAAAGCCTGTGTTCCAAAATCTCCAAGCGCTCCAGCGCCATAGAGTCCAGTTCGATCCCCATATCTTTTGCGTACCCGATTACGCTTTCCCTGTTCATAAAGCCTCCAGAATGATATTGAGCGCGGCAATATCCGCCGGATTCACACCGCTGATGCGGCTTGCCTGCCCAAGATTTTCAGGCCGTATTTTGGAAAGTTTTTCAACAGCCTCCAGGCGCAGTCCTTTCAGCGATGTATAATCCAGATCCGCCGGGATCTTTTTGCGCTCTATGCGGCGCATCTCTCTGATCTGCTGTTCCTGCCGGGCGATATACCCCTCGTATTTGACCGAAATCTCCACCTGCTCAAACACTTCGGGCGGATAATCGGGCCTTTCTGTATCCATACTTTCCAGATCTTTGTATGTAACCTGCGGCCTCTTTAATAATTCTATCATTTTGCAGCCTTTTTTTAAAGAGGTTGTATTACATTTTTCTAAAATAGATTGAAGTTCATCTGAAACATGAACGGAAGTTTCCTCGATTCGCTGCATTTCAGCAGCGATCTGCTCTTTTTTCTTTAAAAAAGCAGCATAGCGTTCTTCGCTGATCAAACCGATCTCATGCCCGAGCGGCGTAAGACGCAGATCCGCGTTATCCTGCCGCAGAACAAGGCGGTACTCGCTGCGGCTCGTCATCATTCTGTAAGGATCTGTACAGCCTTTGGTAACCAGATCATCAATCAGCGTGCCGATATAGGAACCGCCGCGGTCAAGCACAACGGGCGCTTTGCCCTGAACCTTTCTTGCCGCGTTTATGCCTGCAACAAGGCCCTGCGCCGCCGCCTCCTCATATCCGCTGGAGCCGTTGAACTGCCCTGCGCCGAACAGACCCGGATATTCGTTGAATTCCAGGCTTGCCTTTAACGCGGTGGGATCCACGCAGTCATACTCAATTGCGTATGCCGTGCGCATCACCTGCGCATGTTCCAGCCCGGGGATCGTATGAATAAACGCAAGCTGCACGTCTTCCGGCAAAGATGAGGAAAGCCCCTGCAGGTACATTTCTTCCGTTTCCAGTCCGCACGGCTCAATAAACAGCTGATGGCGTTCCTTATCGGAAAAGCGAACCACCTTATCTTCAAAACTGGGGCAGTACCTTGGCCCTTTGCCCTCGATCTTGCCGCTGTAAAGAGGGGAGCGGTCCAGATTGGCAAGGATCACGTCCTTGGTTTGCTGATTTGTATAGGTAATATAGCAGCAAACCTTGTTTTCCGGCGGCGCGGCCGTTGCAAAACTAAACGCAACGGTATGGTCGTCGCCCTCCTGCACCTCTGTTTTAGAAAAATCAATACTGCGCCGGTTCACGCGGCTCGGTGTGCCGGTCTTAAACCTGCGCAGCGGTATATTCAGTTTATACAGCGCAGCGGAAAATTCGTTTGCCGGGAACATGCCGTCCGGCCCGCTGGAATAAGATACATCCCCGATGTAAACACGCCCGCCGAGGAACGTGCCCGTGGCGATTACAACGCATTTGACAATGTAGACCGCCTCAAGTTTTGTAACAAGCCGCCAAGTGCCGTCCTCATTTTGAGTAATATCAACTATTTCCGCCTGACGAACATCCAGATTCTCCTGCAGTTCCAGCGTGTGTTTCATGCCTTTTGAATACTCGCGCCGGTCGATCTGCGCGCGCAGGGAATGAACAGCCGGCCCTTTGCCTAAATTGAGCATACGGCTTTGCAGAGTATACCGGTCTGCCGCCTTGCCCATCTCGCCGCCGAGCGCGTCAATCTCCCGCACAAGGTGACCCTTTGATGTGCCGCCTATGGAGGGATTGCAGGGCATGTTTCCTATCCAGTCCAGATTAATTGTAAAAACAGCGGTCCGGCAACCGAGCCTTGCTGCGGCAAGCCCAGCCTCAATTCCGGCATGGCCTGCGCCGATGACCGCAACATCATAATGATCGGCAAAATATTCCATACTTTATTTTCCCACACAAAATTTACTAAAGATATTGTTAACGACCTCAACAGTCGCTTTTTTGCCCGTAAGGGCAAGAAGTTCGTCCGCGGCGCTGTCTATCATAACGTTGACGGCGTCAAAAGTCATACCGCACCGCAGTGCTGAAAGCGCCTCCTCCACATCACGCAGAGCCGCTTTGCAGCACGCTTTCTGGCGCGCGTTTGCCAGCATCGGGGCGTTGGAATGAAAATGTTCCGCGCCAAGAATCTCATAAACGGCTTTTTGCACTGCGGCAAGGTAATTTTCATCCTTAGCGGAAATATAGATCGTTTTCTCAAAAGCCTGATCCACTTCTTTTATACGCACATCCGCGGAAAGATCCACTTTGTTCACAACGGCAAGCGCTTTTTTGCCGCGGCATTTTTCGATAAGTTTTCTGTCATTTTCGTCCAGCGGGCGGCTGACGTCAAACACCGCAATAATGAGCTGCGCCTGCTCAATCTTATCAAGCGTGCGCTCAATGCCGATCTTTTCCACTTCGTCCGCACCGTCCCGGATACCGGCAGTATCATTCAGGTGAAGAACGATATCGCCGAGGCGCACACTGCCCTCCACGATATCGCGGGTTGTGCCGGCAATGTTTGTAACAATGCTCTTTTCACGCCCGGAAAGCAAATTCATCAGCGTGGATTTGCCCGCATTCGGCTTGCCGACGATTGCCGTATCCACGCCTTCGGTCAGGATCAGTCCGTTGTCATATTCAGAGAGCAGGGTTTGAAGTTCCTTTACGGCGCCGGATAAAGTGTTTTCCAGTTCGTCATTTTCCAGTTCCGGGATCTCTTCATCCGGGTAATCCACCCATGCGCCCATCAGCGCAGAGGCGTCCAGCAGATTTTGCAGCACCCCGCCGATTCTGCGGCTGAGCGCGCCGTCTATCAGCTGCATAGAGGCTTTCGCCGCCGCTTCGCCCCCGGCGGAGATCATATTGGCAACGCCCTCCGCCTGTGCAAGATCGATCTTGCCGTTTAAAAATGCTCTTTTGGTAAATTCGCCCGGTTCGGCAGGCGCGGCGCCTGCGTCATACACTGCCTCCAGCGTTTTCTGCACGATAAAAAGTCCGCCGTGAACAGAAAGTTCCACAACGTCCTCTCCGGTATAACTTTTCGGCGCCCTGAAAACGAGCGCAACCGCCTCATCGATCGGCTCACCGCCGCTGAGGATCCTGCCAAACTTCGCACGGTAGCCCTCCACTTCGGTAAGCGGCGTGCCGTCCGCCGCAGAAAACACTTTCGCGGCAGTTTGCACAGCGCTGTCTCCGCTGATTCGGATCACGCCGATGCCGCCGGCGGCGTTTCCGGTTGAAACGGCGGCTATTGTTTTTGCCATATTCTCATCTCCCGATCAAAATCAAACGGGCGCTGAATCCGTCCCGTTCATAATATTTTAGGATTGAGCCGATAAACAACACAAAAGGCGGGAAACATCCCGCCTCAGACTGTAATTCTTATTCGTTGCCGTCCTTTTCCACTTCGATCTTGCCGAATTTGGTAAAATCTTTCGGCAGGGGAGCGGCCTTTTTAGCGGCGGGTCTGCCGTTTGCATAACCTCTTCTTCCGCCGGAACGGTATTTTACGCCGCCTGTGGGCTGAAGAACAACTTTTCTCTCCTGCCCGACGCCTACGGATGTGGATTCAACGCCTTCTATCTCCTGCACCGTGGTGTGGATGATGCGTCTCTCATAAGGATTCATCGGTTCAAAAGTATATCTTCTGCCCGTTCTTGCAACATAATCCGCGTGCCTGCGGGCAAGATTTTTGAGCGTTTCCACTCTTTTCTCGCGGTAATCGCCAACATTGATGGCAACTCTTATGTACTTGCCGCACGCTTTCTTAACGGCAAGGCCTGTAAGATACTGAAGGGAATCCAGCGTTTCACCGCGTCTGCCGATGATGATGCCGTAATCGTCGCACTGAACAGTGAGTTCAAGCACGCCGTCCTTCACTTCGCCGGTAACCTCGGCATTTTCCACTTTCAGGCCGCTGATCATAGCCTTAAGATAGGTTACAGCGGCGTTCATATCAATATCTTTTTCTGTTAAAACAGGCTCGTCCCTGCGCGCTTCGCGCGCCGGCGCCTGTGGTTTTTCCTGCGCTTTTTCAGATCTGCGCTCTGCTTTTTTCTCCGTTTTATCCGCCTTTTTCGGCTGCTGCTTTGCGGCAGGTCTTGCCGCTCTCTGCGGCTGCTGTCTCTTTTCTTTTCTGCCGTCTTCGTAAGAGACTTTTACTTCCGCATCGCTTGAACCGAGAAGACCGAAAAACTTCTTTTTCGGAAGGGCAAGAACCTCTTCGTGGAACTCCGTTTCATTCGGCTTTTTTACACCTGCTTTCGCAAGTTCTGCCAGAAGTCCCTGCACAGCGGCCTTTGCCGCCTCTTCTCTGGTCTTGCCTTTTCCTATATATTCGTATTTCATAATTCCTCCGTCAAACGTATACCAACGTTTTTACGCCTTTGTTTTCTTTAAATTTTCTTCCCTGGAGCGGCGATAGATCGTGTTTTCGATCATCAGCTTTGCCTGGCTCTTTTTGGGCGGGAAGAATTTTGCAATAAATAACTGCTGCAAAATCGCAACAACGTTTGAAACGATCCAATAAAAACCTACCGCAGCCGGAACTCTGAACGCAATCACCAAAGAGAAGATCGGCATCATAAGCAGCATCATGATCATGCTTGCCGTCTGCTGCGCCATGGCGGGATTCGTTTTTTTCTGGATCAGCATGGAAATCCCCGTTGAGGCAAGCGAAGTTAAGAACGAAACGATCGGAATCACAACGATTACGCCGTCTTTCCAGTGGGGAAGCGCGGTCATATCCAGATTGCCAATCTTCATGCCTTCTCTAAGTGCATTGATTGCCTCCACTCTGTCCGCAGTAAACAGCTCCGGCATCTGCGCAACAAGCTGATCCCTGTATGTTTCCCAGTTTTCCAAAATACCAAGCTGTAGGTAATTGCCGGAATACTGAACACTTTCCAGAAATTTGGTAAGCGCATCTGTGTAATCGCTTATATTGCTCATGCCGATGATATAGGTAAGCGGGTAATAGATGATACCAACAATGCCCATAAGAAAAACAAGCTGGAAGATCATCGGCCCGCAGCCCATCTGCATGGGGTTGTGCCCCTCGCGCGCATAAAGATCCTGCATTTCCTGATTTAGCTTATTTCTGTCTTTCGGATCGGGATATTTTTTCTGGATCTTCTGGATCTTTGGCTGAAGCCTTGCCGTTTTAGCAGTCGTTTTCTGCTGGTGCAGGTTTGCAGGCAGCACGATCAGACGGGTCAGAACAGTGAATATAATGATCGCGATAAAGTATTCGTTGTTCAGCGCGGAAAGCAAAAACTCCATGCACTTTCCGAACAGCCAGTAAAGCGGCCTGAAAAGCGCCATTCCGTCTGCCGACATTGCCATGGTAACGGCATTCGCTGTAAAATCAAACATTATTTTTCCTCATTTTTATTCTTTTTAGGTGGAACGGGATCATAGCCGCCCTTAAAAAATGGATTGCATCTGAGTATGCGCCGAACGGCAAGCAGCGAGCCTTTGAAAACGCCGTGGATCTCAATTGCCTCTATCGCGTATTGCGAGCAGGTGGGATAATACCTGCATGAGCCGTGAGAAAACCGCGGACTGATGGTAAGCTGATAGGTTTTGATCAAAAACAGCAGCGCTTTTTTGAGTAAACCTTTCATTTTATAACTCCAAGCGAAAGCAGCTGCTTTTCCATATCTTTTTTTACAACCTGCATTTTAACATGGCAGGTGGCGGAGCGGGCAACGAAAACAATATCATATTTCCCGTCTATCCGCCCGGCAAGCTCGGCGTATGCCGCTCTGATTACGCGGCGCGCTCTGTTTCTCTGATAAGCCTTGCCGATCTTTTTGCTGCTTGTTATGCCTACCCGTGTGGTTTTCTGCCTGCTTTTCATAACATAGGTTACAAGCGTTTTGCAGGCGCTGCTTCTGCCCCTGTAATACAGGCGGCGGAAATCCTTGTTTTGATTTAAGGCTATGATTTTCACAATACCATTCCCTTAAAACAGCCTCTGCCCGCAGGCAGCGTTACCGAAACTCAGTAAGAAAGCTGTTTTCTGCCCTTTGCACGGCGGCGTGCAAGCACCTTTCTGCCGTTTCTTGTGGACATTCTTTTTCTGAAGCCGTGCTCCATCTTAGCGTGCCTTTTCTTAGGCTGAAATGTTCTTTTCATTCAAATTCACTACCTTTCACAGACTAAACTGGTCTTAATCTTTATATACTCTGCGCGGCATAGCGCAGGCTAAAACAATTTTACACATTAGTGAACAATATTATATATTAAAAAGAATGGCGTTGTCAACCTAAAAATAATAAATCTTGTAATTATCAAAATTATATATTATAATAGCACTATATTTTGTGGTTAAAAACCGCGGCGGCAACAAGAACGCCTGCCAAAATCATGTAAATTTATAAAACAAGGTGGTTTTTCGGTATGATCGGTATCATAGGCGCCATGGATGTGGAGATAGAGGCCGTGCAGAAAAGGATAGAGGACTGCGTTTCGCAGGAAATCGCCGGCTGCGCCTTTGCCTGCGGGCATATAAACGGCGTTATGGTGTGCGCCGCCCGCTGCAACCCCGGCAAGGTAAACGCCGCGCTTTGCGCGCAGATCATGATTGACCGCTTTCACGCGGATAAGATCATCAACATCGGCGTAGGCTGCTCTCTCTCGCCGGATGTTGCCATCAAAAATATCGTGATCGCAAGCGATGTGTGCCAGTACGATATTGATATAACTGCTCTGGGCGAGCCGCGCGGCTATATCAACGGGCTAAATCAGATCAAGGTAAAAACAGATCCGCAGATCTCGGAACGCCTTGCGCAGATCGCGATCCAGTCCGGGGAAAAAATACACCGCGGCACGATCGCCAGCGGCGACACATTTATTGCCGGAGAAAAAATGAAAACAAAAATAGCCTCTGCATTCGGCGCCGTCTGCGGCGAAATGGAAGGCGGCGCAATCGCGCAGACCGCCGCCGCGAACGGTATTCCGTTTGCCGTGTTGAGATCGGTAAGCGACGGAGGGGATTCCGCCGCCGCCATGGATTACCCCACATTCAAAAAAACAGCCGCGGAAAAATCCACGGCCATTATCCTAAAATATTTGGAGGGCGAAAAAACACAGCTGGAATTTACTCCGCAATAAAGCTGTTCATAATATATTCTTCCGCTTCCTCAATCAGCTTGTGCAGCACATTTCCGTCCATAGAATCGATCCCCGTGCGGGATTTATCCTCAATAAACGCAAAGCGGGAATCCAGCACCGCAATCGCCGCGCTGGCAAGCTCGTGCCCCAGATTATAATCCAGGCGGAACATATCGCTCGGCAGCGCACCCGCCTTTGCAAGCGTCAGCGCACCGCGGTAAATGCACAGCATATAGTAATCATGCAGGTATTTTACAAAAGAGTTGTCCGTGGAGGACGCCACTGCCATATCGATCAGGATCTTGGTAGACTGGGTGAGCGTGGCAAGCTCGGAATCATCGCCGTCCTCGCCCGCAATGCGGGAAAGGTAATCCTCGTCCAGCCCGTATCTGCTTTTGGAAACGCCAAGCAGATAATCGGTGGTTACGCCGTAATATTCACTGCATTTAATAACAAAATCAAGCCCGCATTCACGAATGCCCTTTTCATAGTGGCTTAAAAGCGCCTGACTGATTCCAAGATCCGCCGCCGCTTTCTTTTGGCTTGATCCGCGTTCTTTTCTGAGTTGTGAAAGAATTGCGGCAAATTTGGATTTTTTGCCGGAAAATGTATTTTTACTGTCCGCCATATTCTGCTCCGATTTCTTTTTCTAACAAATTTTGCGCAGAAAAACCGTTTCAATCTCTCCTGCGTTATACTGACAGTAATTATACCGCTTGTAATCGCGTTTGTAAAGGGCAAAATTTATCTGTAAACAATTTGTAATAATTCGCGCTTTTGGTGCAAATTTTTCTTATAAAATCCAAAATCAAGAGGTGTAAATTTATGAAGACCTTTACCATTTATCTCTTCCGCCACGGCATTACAAAAGGTAATCTAAACGCACAGTATATTGGGCGTACAGATTATCCGCTTACTATGGATAGTATATCAGAGCTTAGAAACATAAAAGCAAAATACCATTATCCGCATGTGCAGGCGGTGTTTACCTCGCCGCTGAAACGGTGCACGGAATCGGCGGATATTATGTTTCCGAAAAACAACCCGATCGTCATCAATGATTTTGTGGAATACAGTTTCGGCGAGTTTGAGGAATGCACGGCAAAAGATCTTGAAAACAACGAAGATTTTTTAAAATGGATCCGCGGCGATATGCACGCCCGCCCGCCTTACGGCGAGAGCAACGCCGAATTTACACACCGTGTGTGCGACGCTTTTGAAAAAGTGGTGGACGGTCTCATCAAAACGCAGACGGAAACCTGCGCTATCGTCGGCCACGCCGGTGTGCTCATGACGATTCTTGCCTGCTACGGCCTGCCCGAAGCGCCCATGGCGCACTGGCAAATGGATCCCGGCTACGGTTTTAAACTGCGGGTAACTCCGTCTCTTTGGATGCGCGCAAATAAAATAGAAGTTGCGGATACCGCGCCCGTTCCAACGCGTGAAAGCGAATCTTGATGATGCAAAGGAATCATTGTAAATTTCCTAAACGATTCCGTACCTATCAAACAACCCCTCATCCGGCTTTCCCGGAGACCCCGAAGGGAGCCAAAAAACCTCCCTTGTCAACAGGGGCGGTTTCATGATAAACAACAAAAAGGCAGTTCGGATTGAACTGCCTTTTTTAATTTTTATATTTATATGTATTAAGTAATATGTTTCCAACCGGTGGAAATAATATCCTCGTGTTTGCCCACATGGGTGATGATATGTTCAACAAGCTCGTTGTTTTTGCGCTTTGTGGAAATCTCCGCCCTTACTTTTACATTGCCGCCGTCTACATCGCTCATTTCCAGGTTTCTGAGCAAAACATCGTCCAGCTCACGGAAATATTCGATAATATTTTTCTTAATTTCGTCCGCATTTTCCTCTGAGCAGACGATAGATATACGGTAAAACGTTTCCTGCTTATCGGACTTTTCCTTATTATACTCCTGTTTTTTGGTAATGAATTCCGCGATCGGGTGGATCAGCAGATGCGCAAGCACCATGGCGCCCGCCACGATTGCGGCAAACCACCATTTATCCAGGCAGCAAAGTATGCCGACCGATGCAGAAGACCATATGGACGCCGCCGTGTTGATGCCTTTGATTTTCGTGCCGTCGCTGATGATCACGCCGGCGCCGAGAAAACCGATGCCGGAAACGATCTGCGCCGCAATTCGGGTAACATCCGTATTTCCGTCATTCGCAAGGTAGGAAAACGCCGTAAAAGCGTAGGAACCCACGCAAACAATAACATTTGTAACGATACCCGTGCGGTGTTTGGTCAGCTGCCGCTCCGCGCCGATCAGTATTCCGAGTCCCACCGCGATAAGAAGTCTGATTGTAAATCCCAAAGCCGTGGTAATTGCAGGCATTTTGATCTGCTCCTTTAAATGAATTTATCTCAGAGGCAGCTCGTCAAAATCAGGTCTGTCCTCTGCAAGCGTTATATTGGTTTTGCCGTAAATGCTTTGCTGCAGCATCTGCGCCGTCAGCGGGTAATCCACTTTCCAGCACCAGGTGCCGTAAAAAGTGCCGCCGCGGCAGGTTGTGATCACTTCGCCGTTTTCATCAGTTGCGTTTTCAGGCACGGTCTGCGTATACGTTGTGTAACTGAGCCAGCCGTGGCGCAGTGCATAACTGCCTATATCCAGCACCTCTGCTTTTTCAAATCCCATTTTAACATAAGGCAGAAGGCTGTTTACGACCTCAACGGATTTTACGGTGGATGCGCCTTTCATCTTTTCAAAGATCTGAAGAAGAACGGTCTTTTGGCGATCCGCCCTTGCGTTATCCGAATCGATCTTGCGGATTCTGCAATAGGCAAGCGCCTGCTCACCGTTCAGATCAACAAGACCCGGCTCCGCGTCTATCGTAACATTGCCGTATCTGGATTGATGATTGTTGATCTCGTCTATCTCCGCTTCCGTCATTTCAACGGTGATGCCGCCCAAAGTGTCTATAATACTCTGAAAACTGTCAAAATTAACGATCACATAATTATCTATATTGATCTTAAAGTTGTTTTCCACCGCTCTGATGTAGCAGTCTATACCGCCGTACATCATTGCCTCGTTGATCTTGCCGTATCTTCCGGAATCCTCATCGCCCTCGGTAACTTCATAATAGCAATAAGAATCGCGAAGAATAGAAGTCAGCGTGATCTGCTGCGTGTCTATATTCACGCTTGCAATGATTGCGGAATCGGCTCTTGTTTCCTCGTCCGTAATATTTTCGTCTCTTGTATCCTCACCGATCAGGAGCACATTCAAAACATGCGTGGAAGAAACGGGCGTGCCGTTATAATACCATGTTTTGATCATATCGCGGTAAGAATAAACATCCGCATCCTCATAAATCGGCGAAAAATCCTCTTTTAAAACGCTCATGCCGGACCATTCATCAATGGTTTCCGTTTTTTCCGGCGTATCCGTAGCGTTATCTAAAACATTATTGATATATAAGTATATGCCCGCGCCGCCGCCGATAATCAGAACAAGCAAAATAATAATAACCGCTCTTAAAATCTTTGTCAGCTTAGAGGCTTTTTTCTTTGCTTTTTTGCCCTTTTTCTGCGCTGTCTGCGGAACTTCGGCATAATTCATAATATTTACGTTTCCGTTTTCATCCACATCATAATGCGTTACGGGCGCGTTTTCCGGCGGATCCTGCGATACGCCGTTTTCCTGCTTTATCTCTGCTTTTTCGCGCGCAGTTCCGGTATGCACAACCGGCGCTGCAATTGTATTTTCCTGCTTTGCGCCGCCGGTTTCGGCAGGCGCTTTCTTTTGCGCTTTTTCAGCCGAAAGAGTCTCTTTTTCCTCTGCCGCGCGCTTGTTTTGCCCGCCGCTTTGCGTTTTGGCGTGTTCGGCTGCCGGTTGTTGTTCTGTTTTTTTAACATTCGTTTTATTCAAATCCGCCGTTTCGCTTTTTTCCTGTTTTGACGGCGAGTGGATCTCATTCTGTGTTTTCTTTGCGGGTTCTTCATGATCCGCACCGTTTATCTGCGGCGCCGTTTTGCTTTCCGCCGCTTTTGCCGCCGGCGCGCCCTGTGCTTTTATGCGCGCCTCGTTTTCTTCTCTTCTTTTTCTTACTTCTTTAAGAATCTCATCAACATCAAAAGAAGAATCGCTCATTGGCTTTCACCCCTTTGACACGCCGCTGCGCGCCCCGATTTGATATTACACAGAAAACATTATATAACATTTACTGCCTTATTTCAACAAAAAAAGATTTATTTACACATTGTTAATATAATAAGCAGATTTTACATTTTTAGTATTCCGCCGTTTGCGCATAAAATGAATATTCCGCTTTTATCAAAGAAAAAAGAGCAGGGGTTCCTGCTCTTTTAAATCTGCTAATTATTTAAAAACGCATAAGCATATTATTAAATCAACACATTATTCCTGCTCTGCGGGGGCGGTTGATTCATCAGCGTTTTCTTCTGCCGGATTTTCAGCGGCTGAATCGGTGCTATCCTCGTTTGCGTCGTCCTCAAATCTGTCTACAACAGAAATTGTGGCAACCTTTTCACCCTCGTTTACACGCATCACCTTAACGCCTTTGCTCGGGCGCTGGAAAGTGGAAATCTGATCCACATGGGTACGGATCACGATACCGTCGCTTGAGATCATGATCACGTCTTCGTCTTCTTTCACAGGCGCAATCATCGCAACCTTGCCGTACTGCGCGGTGCGGTAATTGATAAGTCCTTTGCCGCCGCGGCTCTGCACACGGTAATCGTCAAACGAACTCTTCCTGCCGAATCCCGTTTCGGAAACGGTAAGCAGGGTATAGCCGTCCAGCGACGCGGCAAAGCCCACAACATAATCGTCTTCATCCAGCGTAATGGCGCGCACGCCCCTTGCCGTTCTGCCGATCAGGCGCGCGTCTGATTCGTTAAAGCAGATGCTCATGCCGTTGTGCGTTGCAACCACAAGTTTTCTGTTGCCGTCCGTGATCTCCACATAAGCAAGTTCATCGCCCTCGTCCAGATTTACGGCTATAATGCCGCTCTGGCGGATATGGCGGTATTCGTCAATATCCGTGCGCTTGATCACGCCTTTCTTTGTTACCATGCAAAGATATCTGCGGCTCTCATCCTGCGGGATCTTTACCATGGCGGAAACCGTTTCACCCTTTTCAAGCGGCAAAAGGTTTACCACATTCATACCCTTGCCGGTTCTGGATGACGCCGGGATCTCATACGCCTTTTTGCGGAACACCTTGCCGGTGTTGGTAAACAGGAACACCACATCGTGGGAAGAACAGCTGAACATGGTTTTGGCAACGTCCTCTTCCCGGCGGCTCATGCCCATGATGCCTCTGCCGCCCCTGTTCTGCGCCTTATAGGTATCCACCGTCATTCTCTTCATATAGCCCATATTGGTTAGGGTCAAGATGCACTCTTCAACGGGGATCAGGTCTTCATCGTCAACAGAGCCGATCACGGCGCTGATTTCTGTTTTTCTTTCATCGCCGAATTTTTCCACGATCTCGCGGGATTCATCCTTGATGATGCCGAACACTCTTTCCTCATGCTCCAGAATGTCTTTGTAATCGGCAATCTTTTTATCCAGTTCGTCCATCTCATTCATGATCTTTTCAATTTCAAGACCTGCCAGCTGACCAAGCTGGAAGTTTACGATGGCGGTTGCCTGCGGATCATCAAATTCAAATTTTTCCATAATGGCAAGTTTTGCCTCTGATTTGCCGCCTTTGCACGCTCTTATGGTTGCGATGATATCGTCCACAATATCGATCGCTTTTTTAAGACCCTCAAGGATATGTGCCCTTGCCTCGGCTTTTTTGAGATCGTATTTTACACGCCTTGTGATCACTTCTTCTCTGAACTTAACATAGTTCTGAAGCATCTGTTTCAGCGTTAAGATCTTCGGCACGCCGTCCACAAGCGCAAGCATGATCACGCCGAAAGTAATCTGCATCTGGGTCAGTTTATAAAGATTATTCAGCACAACCTGCGGATTCGCGTCTCTTTTTAAAGAAATTTCCACATGCATGCCTTTTCTGTTTGTAAAATCCTTTATATCGGAAATGCCTTCAAGGCGCTTGTCTTTTACCAGTTCCGCTATTTTGGAAATCAGTTCCGCCTTTTTAACCTGATACGGAAGTTCCGTCACGATGATCTTATAATGATCGCTCTTATCCTCAACGATCTCGGCGCGGGCGCGGATATAAATTTTGCCCCTGCCGGTTGAGTACGCCTCTTTTATACCTTTTGTGCCCATAATTATGCCCGCTGTGGGAAAATCGGGGCCTTTTATAAACTGCATCAGATCCAGCGAATCGCAGTCCGGGTGGTCTATAAGATATTCAACGCCCTCCACAACTTCTTTCATATTATGGGGCGGAATATTCGTTGCCATACCAACGGCAATGCCGGAAGAGCCGTTTACAAGCAGATTCGGAAATCTGGTTGGCAAAACGGCGGGTTCTTTTAAACGGTCGTCATAGTTCGACTCAAAATCAACGGTATCTTTATCAATATCCTGCAGCATGCGCATGCTGATCTTGCTCATGCGGGATTCAGTATATCTGTATGCAGCCGCCGGGTCGCCGTCTACCGTACCAAAGTTTCCGTGACCGTCAACAAGCGTATATCTCATGGAGAAATTCTGCGCAAGCCTTACCATGGCGTCATAAACGGACGCGTCGCCGTGCGGATGATAACGGCCCAAAACGGCGCCGACGGTATCCGCGCACTTACGGTATGGTTTTTCGGGGTAAAGATTATTCTCAAACATTGTGTATAAAATACGCCTGTGCACGGGCTTTAATCCGTCCCGTACATCCGGCAACGCACGCTGCACGATTACGCTCATGGAATAATCCAAAAACGCCTTGCGCACTTCTTTGTTTATTTCAATATCTATGATTTTTTGGTTGTCATAACGCACTATATCGTCTGCCATGTAAACCTCCGAACATAAGTTTTAACGAGTCGTTTTTTTATTTACAACCCCTCAACTTTGTTGACAACTCCCCTTGCACAGGGGAGCCAACGACAACTCTGAGAGATTGTTATAATAGAATTTTTATACTGAAAAACGGATACTGTCTTTTACACATCCAAATTTTCAACATATTTGGCGTTCTTTTCAATAAAATCGCGGCGGGGCTCCACATTATCACCCATTAAAATACTGAATGTTTCGTCCGCCTGCTGGGCGTCCTCAACCGTAACTCTGAGCATGGTTCTGAATTCGGGATCCATTGTTGTTTCCCATAACTGTTCAGGGTCCATCTCACCAAGACCTTTATAACGCTGCACATCACACTGGCCGCCCATTTCCTGTATAAGGCTGTCCCTTTCCTCATCGCTGAAAGCATATGCGTTTTTCTTGCCCTTTGTAATTTTAAAAAGAGGCGGCTGGGCAAGATAGATATATCCGCCCTCCACAAGCGGTTTCATATATCTGAAGAAAAATGTTAAAAGCAGGGTTCGGATATGCGCGCCGTCCACATCGGCATCCGCCATGATCACGATTTTGTGATAGCGCAGTTTGGAAAGATCAAAATCCTCGCCGATGCCCGTGCCAAGCGCCATTACGATCGGCATCAGTTTTTCGTTGCCGTAAACTTTATCCAGCCTTGCTTTTTCAACGTTAAGCATTTTTCCCCAAAGCGGCAGGATTGCCTGGTGCACTCTGTCTCTGCCCTCTTTGGCGGAGCCGCCGGCGGAATCACCCTCTACTATGTAGATCTCGCAGAGTTCCGGCTCATTGGAAGAGCAGTTTGCCAGTTTTCCTTTAAGTTTTGCGTTTTCAATTCCGGATTTGTTTCTTGCGTTATCCCTTGCTTTTCTTGCGGCTTCCCTTGCGCGGGATGCGTCCAGCGCTTTATTTAGTATGGTTTTTGCCGTTTGCGGGTTTTCCTCAAAATAGGTCATCAGTTTTTCATAAACCATGGAGGAAACAAGCCCTGTGATATCCGTGTTGCCGAGTTTGCCTTTGGTCTGGCCCTCAAACTGTGCCTCCGTCAGTTTTACGCTGATTACCGCGGTCAGACCCTCGCGCACATCGTCGCCGGAAAGTTTTTTATCGCTGTCTTTCAGGATATTAAATTTTTTGCCGTAGTCGTTAAATACGCGGGTCAGCGCGGTTTTGAATCCCGTTTCGTGGGTACCGCCGTCTATGGTATTGATATTATTGGCAAAGGAAAGCAGAATCTCGTTATAGGAATCCGTATAACAGAGCGCAACTTCGGCACTTCTGTCCTCTTTCGTTGTAGAGATATGGATCACTTCATCCTGAACGGGATTAAGCCCTCTTGTTTTATTTATATATTCAACAAAGGATTTGATACCGCCTTCATAGTGATAAACCTCTTTTTTCTGTTCTTCGGGATCACTGCTTCTAAGGTCTGAAAGCGTAATAGAAAGTCCGGCGTTCAAAAATGCCTGTTCGCGCAGTCTTCTGGAAAGCACGTCAAAATCATAAACCAGCGTTTCCGTAAAGATCTCGCCGTCCGGCTTAAATTTGATATACGTTCCGTGACCGTCCGAATCGCCGATGATATGCAGATCGTTTACCGGGTTGCCCCTTTCAAAACGCTGGGAATAGATATGCCCGTTTTGGGTAACTTCAACTTCCAGCCACTCGGAAAGCGCGTTTACAACGGAGGAACCAACGCCGTGCAGACCGCCGGAAACTTTATAGCCGCTGCCGCCGAATTTACCGCCCGCGTGCAAAACAGTGAGAACAACCGTTACCGCAGGCAGTCCTGTTTTTTCGTTAATGCCGGTGGGAATTCCGCGCCCGTTATCACGCACGCCAATCACATTATCCGGCAAAATTTCACACTCAATATGGGTGCAGACGCCGGCAAGCGCCTCGTCTATAGAGTTATCAACAATTTCATACACAAGGTGGTGAAGTCCCCTGGGCCCGGTGGAGCCGATATACATGCCCGGCCTTTTGCGCACCGCCTCAAGGCCTTCCAGCACCTGAATATCCTTGGCGGAATATTCCTCGGTTACGGAAGTATCCATATCTTCTTCTTCCAGAACGATCTTGCTTTCTTCTCTGTTTTCTTCGCTCATGCTTATTTCTCCCTACCCGTCCTCTTCAATAGCGTGCTTGTATTGAGCGGACTTAAATATATTTTTTCTTTTGCAATAATAAAACTTTTCGGCAGATCATAACTGGTTAAAATAACCCGGTTTTCTTTCTGCGCTTTGGCAAGAAAATCCCGCGTTGCCTTGTTTACGGTTGTTTTATCCAGATCAAAAATGCCTGTTATATCTTCTGTTTTCAGCACAAAATCTTCACCTATATTGAGATACATATCAGCCCTCCGATATTGTGCCGTTTTCTATTTTAATGGTTTTGCCCTGTTTCAGGCGCAGAACGCTCTGCGCGTCGCAGCAGGTGATAAACACCTGCCAGTCTTTTAAATGATTTAATATATAATCCTGCCGCTTTTCGTCCAGTTCGCTCATCACATCGTCCAAAAGCGCGGCGGGTTTAATGCCTGTTTTTTCATAAAGCAGGCTTGCTTCCGCCAGTTTCAGCGCCAGCACGCAGCTTCTCTGCTGCCCCTGGCTGCCGTAAATTCTTGCAGATCTGCCGTTGATCAAAATTTCTATATCATCCCGGTGCGGCCCTGCTTTTGTAATTTTATTTAAAATATCATTGTTTTGGTTTTCATTCAGGATTTTCAGCAGTCTGTTCTCTATCTCCGCCTGGGAAAGAGTTTCATAATCAAATTCGCCGGCAAGTTTTAACGTAATTTCTTCTGTGCCGCCGGAAATGCCGCCGAAGATTTCTTTAACAAACGGTGTCAGCGCCTCCAGATATTTCTGGCGCTGATAGATCATCTTTGCCCCTTCTTTGGCAAGGGAGGCGTCCCACACATACAGCATACTTCTGAGATCTGCGCTGATGGATATATCTTTTAATACAATATTTCTTTGCTGCAGCGCCCTGCCGTATGATCTTAGCACAGCGGAATAATTGCTTTTGATCTGGCTCAATGCATCGTCTGCAAATCTTCTTCGCTCCGCTGGGCCGCCTTTAATCAGCATCAGATGCGCAGGGGAAAATACCACTGCTTTGATTTCTTCCCCAAGCGCACAAACGCTTTTTTTTGCAATTCCGTTTAATTTTACTTTCTTTTTTCCGTCTGTTTCTATTTCGGCGGTCTGTGCTCTGCCGCCGCCTTCAAATTCAATCTTCATCCTTGCTTTTTCACTGCCGAAACGGATCATTTCACTGTCTCTTGCGCCTCTGAAAGAACGCGCGCCGGTAAAAAGATAAATTGCCTCAATCAAGTTGGTTTTGCCCTGCGCATTTTTACCGTAGATGATATTTACATCTTCAAAATCCGCTTTAATCTCTTTCAGATTTCTGAAATTTTCCGCTTCTAATCTGTTAATCTTCATGAATAATCTCGTAATCTGTTTTTAAAAAAGATACGATATCTCCGCTTTTTATCTTTTTTCCCCTTGCGGTGCACACTTCCCCGTTTACCTTAACGCGCCCTTCCTGCACAAGCTGTTTTGCAACAGCGCCCGTTTCCGCTGCGCCGGCAAATTTTAACAGGCTGTCCAGTTTAATAAAAGATGTGGAGATCTCAATTTTTTCTCTCTGCCTTGCGGCAATCTTTGCGTTTAATCTTTTCATATCTGCTCAGTATAATGTTTAAAACTTCAAATTTTTTAATTTTCCGTGTTCTTCAGCCGCATCGGCAAAACAAGGAAAAGAAAATGTTCGTCGTTAACAGGCAAAACTTTTACCGGGCTTACAGGCCCGCCGAGTTCTATTTTTACCTGATCCGTGTCCGCTGCGGAAAGCGCGTCCAGCAAAAACTTGGAATTAAAGCCGATTTCTACTCTTGCGCCGCTGATATTGGCGTGTGTGTAGTCCACCACTCTGCCGAGGGAGGAAACCGTTGAAACACGCATCTCATCATTGTCAAACAGGCAGCGGATCGGGTTTTTGGCATTGTTTTCTATAACGGGAATCGTTCTTTCTATGCAGTCAATCGCGTCATTTGTGTTGATCAAAACCGTAGTGGCAGAGGATTTCGGCACCGCCGCCTCATAATCCAGAAAATCGCCTTCCAAAAGCCGGCTGATAATGCTGTAATTTTCCACTTCAAAAATGATATGGCGCTTGCCCACGCTGATCTGTATATCTTTTTCATTATCCGTGCCGATGATCTTAATCAGTTCGCGGATCGTTTTTTTCGGAACGATAAAGCTGATATCCTCGCCGTCATATTTAATATTTTCCGTGCGTATGGCAAGCCGGTATCCGTCCACACCAACCAGGCGCAGCTGATTCAGGCTCATTTCAAATTTAAGGCCGGTATGCACCTGTTTTGAATTTTCATTATCCGCAACGGCAAATAAAGTCTGCATCACCATCTGCTGCAAAACATGCTGGTTCACAAACAGCGGAACGCCGCCGGAAACGCTTGGAAGTTCCGGGTATTCCTGCGCGTCGATTCCCATAATGTTATACTGCGCCGCGCCGGCAATAATGGAAACAGATGTGCCGCTGGTTTCAATCGTTACCGTTTCGCTGGAAGCTTTTCTGATAATATCGCAAAGTACTTTTGCATTAATTACGATCGCGCCCGGTTCGCTGACGGTTGCCTGCATAATGGTATTTATGCCGAATTCAAAATCATATCCCGTCAGGCTCAGCGTATCAGAACCGCATTCCATTAGAATACCCTCTATCGTGGGTATCGTCACTTTTGTGCTTACCGCGCGCATCACATTATTGCATGCGTCATTCAGATTTTTTGTGTTGCAGGAAAATTTCATTTTGATCCTCCGTTCTGAAAAATTTAAAGATTTCTTGATTATTATGAAGATAATTGTAGTAGTATTAGTAGTAGTGTCAAAAATGTTTAAAAGTAAAAAATCTGCCGCTGTAAAGCCAAAAAATACAGTTTTTTTACTGTTTAACAAGTATTGAAAAAATGTTTTGATTGTTTAAGATTTTTCTTTTCAACAGCCGTGTTTAAAATTTTTATGTTAAAAAGATAAAAATTTGTTGAAAATCAGGCGTTGGTTTTTACGTTGTTGATGATATCGTTTATTTTTCTTTCTATCTTGGAATCCTCTTCCATTTTTTTAGAGATTTCTTTCAGGCTGTAGATCACGGTGGAATAATTTTTGCCGAATTCCTCGCCGATCTGCTCCAAAGTAAGAGTCGTTACTTCACGCATGATATACATGCACATCTTTCTGGCAAGAGAAATATTTGCTTTTTGCCTTGTGGATTTGATATCTTCAACGGGAACGCCCTGCATTCTGGAAACTTCCTCTATAATGCGTTCCACCGTTACCGGGATCGGGGGAATATCGTCGTCAATAACATCTTTGATCACTTTTTGCGCAAGCGCAATGGTGGGTTCACGGTTTGTCAGCTCGTTAAAGGCGGACAGCTTCTTTACCGTTCCTTCAAGCTGGCGGATGTTTGTTTTGATCTTGTTTGCGATATATTCCACCACTTCGTTGGAAATATTCAGGTTTAAAAGCATTGCCTTGTTTTTTATGATAAGGCATCTTGTTTCATATTCCGGGCTTTGAATGTCTGCCAGAATACCGCTTTCAAATCTTGTTACCAGTCTTTCCGTCAGGCTTTGAATCTCTTTCGGCGGGCGGTCTGAAGTTAAAACGATCTGTTTGCCGTTTTCAATCAGAGAATTAAAGGTGTGGAAGAATTCCTCTTCCGTCTGCGATTTTCCGGCGATAAACTGAATATCGTCAATCAAAAGCACATCAATGCTGCGGAATTTCATATGAAAATCATCGGTTGCTTTTCTGTCCAGCGCGTTAAGAAATTCATTCAAAAAATCTTCTGAACGCAGATAAACGATCTTCATATCCGGAAAATTCTTTTTGATCTCACAGCAGATGGCATTTAGTATATGCGTTTTTCCCAGCCCGGATTTTCCGTAAATGAAAAGAGGGTTATAGTTGCCGTAGGAATGATCGGGGCGGATATGGCCGCCGGGGTCTTTGGCAACGGCAATCGCCGCACGGTAAGCAAATTTGTTTGACGGGCCTTCCACAAAAGTTTCAAAGGTGAACTGCTCCTGCTTGTCCTGGGGAACAGGAAAAATATCCGCGTTTTCTTTTTTCGTTTCCGGTTCCGGTTCTATTGCCGGTTTTTTATCCAGCACCAGTTCAACCTCCACCGGAAAACCCATAACCTCTTCAAAGGCTTTTTTTAAGGTATCCAGATACTGGCTTTTAATAATGCTGATTTTCATGGCGTTGGGGCAGTGCAGATAAACGGTGTTGTTCTCAAATTCCGTAAATTCAAGATATCCGTTTTTTTCACCGCTCAGCCAGGCGGAAAACCCTGTTTGCGAAACATAGGGGCGCACGGTTTCCAGCACTTCAAGCCAAATGTCGTTATAAGTATTCATAGTTATTCCTCTGTTTTTGATATGTATTTAGAATTATGTTGAAAACTTTAAAATATAAGTTATTATAACACTTTACTTAATAATATACAATACTTAAAATTTATAATATATCTAAATATATATAATATTTAAAATATTAAAATATAAAGAATTTGTTCTATAAAGATTTTATTTATTTCATTGATAAAAATAGAATTTTTTATTTAATAAATTGCCTTGTTTTATAAAAAGTGTTCATGTATAATAATTCTGAAAGGAAAGGAGGGCAAAATGAGGATTTTTAAAAACCGCGGGGATATCTATATTTCCTCCTCACGCAAAAAATCCGATCTGGAACAGAAGATTCTGCTTGCCGTTTTGGCGTTTATCATCGTTTTTACCGCTGTTTTCCTTATTATTTTCGGCGTAAGGTATGATTTTTCCTTTAAAGCGTTTATCACGCCGGAGGATCTGAAAGAAGAAGAAAATGTGGAAGTGGAACAATTGCCGCAGGTGCAGGGAAAAACCAATTATCTGCTGCTGCTGAGCAATGAAAATACAGAGGATCTGTATTTCTGCGCGCTTTTGCAGACGGATATGGATACCGTTTCCTATAAAGCCTGCACGATCGCACCGCAAACGCAGGAAAACGCAACGGCAATATCGGATACATATCAATCGCTTGGCGCGGCAGGAGTTGCAAACAGTCTTTCCCGCCTTTTCGGAATTGATATAGATTATTACGCGGATTTCAACTATACGGATTACGTGGATTTCTTTGATTATCTCGGCAGTGTAAACTATACGGTTTTAAATGATGTGCGGTATAAGGATACTTCCCGTTACGGCTATAATATCCGCATCAGCGCCGGAGATCAAACGCTGGACGGAGACAGCGCCGTAAAACTGATGCGTTATTATGTTTCGCAGGAAAATAATTTTTCTGCGGTAAATGATATTATTTTAGCGGCGGTCTCCCAGCATATCAATCAGGAAAATTATGAAAAAAGAGAAAGAGCGTTCAGCCGCTTTATAGAATACGCGCAAACGAATATTACCGTGCGTGATTTTACCGCCCAGCAGGATAATCTTACCGTGCTCTCGAGCGACACAACGGGCGTAAACGTATATAATGTGCCGGTAAGTTATGAAGGCAGCGTCATCACGTCGGATTCCGTAAGTGATGTGCTCGGCTATTTTTCAAAATAAAACCGCGCTGTAAAGTATTTGTTTTTGTTTGTTTTGCTTGAAACAGAGCAGGGCAAAAGAATAAAATAAATTTGCAGCCGGAAAGGCAGTGAAATGTTATGGATAAGAAAAAGATAGAAAACGCGGTAAGGGATATTTTGGAGGCTGTTGGGGAAGACCCGAACAGACCCGGTCTGCAGGAAACACCGCGCCGCGTTGCCAATATGTATGAGGAAATGTTTTGTGGGCTGACGGAAGATCCCGCGCAGCACCTTAAATTTTTTGAGGAAAAATCAAACGATGAAATGGTCATCGTCCGTGATATTCCGTTTGCCTCCATGTGCGAGCATCATCTGCTTCCGTTTATGGGCAAGGCGCATATTGCGTATATTCCAAGTGAAAATAAAATTATCGGCCTTTCCAAGATTGCAAGAATTGTGGATAATTTTGCAAAACGGCCGCAGGTGCAGGAAAGGCTTACGCATGATATTGCGGATTTTCTCTACAAAAAAATGAATGCAAAAGGCGTTGCCGTTATTATGGAGGCGGAACACATGTGTATGTCTATCCGGGGCGCAAAAGCCTCCGGCAGCATTACGCAGACTTCGGCTTTAAGGGGAGTTATCAGATCAGACGCGCGCACAAGGGCAGAGGCGCTTGCCCTGCTGGATAAATAATCTATGATCTGGCAGTGCAGAGAAAAACAAATCAACTGCTCAAAAAAAACGCGGATCATGGCCGTTATCAATATAACTCCCGATTCTTTTTCAGACGGCGGCAAAAATTTTGATCCCGAACAGGCAGTAAAAAGCGCATTATCTGCGCAGGAAAACGGCGCGGATATTCTGGATTTCGGCGCGCAGTCCACACGCCCCGGTTATCAGCAGATCAGTGATGAGGCGGAATGGCAGCGGCTGGAACCTGTTTTAAAAAGCATCAAAGGAAAAATTCATGTTCCCGTTTCCGTAGATACGTTTTATCCGCTTGTTGCAAAAAGAGCGGCAGAGCAGGGCGCGGGCATTATCAACGATGTTTCAGGCATCATCTCGCCGGAAATGGCTGAGATCGTAAAAAAAACCGGCTGCGGCTGGGTCGTTACCTTTTCACAGCCCGGCGCGGAGCAGGAGGCAAAGGCGTTTTTTGAAAAAAGCGCGGAAAAAATAGCCGATTTCGGTATCCCTGCAGAACAGATCTGTTTTGATCCCGGTATCGGGTTTGAAAAAACAAGGGAGCAGGATTTTCGCCTTTTGGCAAATATAGAAAAATACCGACTTGCCGGATATCCGTTTCTGCTTGGCACAAGCCGTAAAAGGGTCATCGGTGAGGGCAGTGCTCAGCCGGACCCTAAAAAACGCGTGTATGGCAATATAGCGGCGGATACGGCGGCAATCTTCAGCGGGGCGAATATTATTCGGCTGCATGATGTTATTTGTGAAAAACAGGGCATTTTAATGGCGGACGCCTTAAAACGCCGTGTAGATAAATAATTTTTTAAAAGGAGAATACTTATGATCAGTGTTACCACACCAACTCTTGAAAACGGAAAAATCGTTGAATACAAAGGTATCGTTGTAGGCGAAGTGGTTGCCGGCGTAAACTTTTTAAAGGATTTCGGCGCGTCCATACGCAATATCGTAGGCGGCAGAAGCGAAGGCTATGAAGGCGAACTTGTTAAGGCAAGGGATGACGCGATCCGTGAAATGGAGATGCGCGCGCAGCAGCTTGGCGCAAACGCGGTAGTCGGCGTGGATATCGATTATGAAACCTTTGGCAATGCAGGCATGCTGATGTGTTCCGCCTCCGGCACGGCGGTTGTTGTGCAGAATAAAGACTAATGGATCAGATCATTATTAAAGGTCTGCGCCTTTTTGCCTATCATGGTGTAAATCCGGAGGAAAAGGAGCAGGGCCAGGATTTTGTGTTTGACATTGTTTTAAGCGTAAATATGAACCGCCCGTGCAGCAGTGATCAGGTGGAAGATACCGTTTCCTACGCAAAAGTGGTAAAAACGGTGCGCCGTGTTTTCACTGCGGAAAAATATAATTTGATTGAAAAGTGCGCGGATGTTGTTGCCAAAGCGGTTTTGGAAGAATATCCTGCCGTATTTTCGGTTGATCTTACGCTGAAAAAGCCACAGGCGCCCGTCAGCGCGGATTTTGAGTATATGGCGGTTCATATCGTCAGAAACAGGGATTAGGCTTATGAAATATGTGATTGGGATTGGTACCAATATGGGCAACCGCCTTGAAAATTTAAAAAACGCGGTTTACGCGCTTGAACTGGCGCCGAAAACGGCGGTAATCAAAAAGTCGGCGGTGTATGAAACTTCTCCGGTTGGCTACGCAAAGCAGCAGGATTTTTACAACTGCGCCGTGCTTTGTGAAAGCGCGTTTGAACCGCATGAAATGCTTGGCATCTGCCTTGGCGTGGAATGCGGTCTCGGCAGGGTGCGCAATTTTAAAAACGGCCCGCGTGTGATTGATATGGATCTTCTGCTTGCAGAGGATAAGATCATCAGAACGCCGAATCTGATCGTTCCGCATCCGCATATCAAAGAGCGGCTGTTTGTGCTGCTGCCCATGCTGGATCTTTTTGAAAGCGGCGTGGCGTTTGGTTTTGATTTTGCCGGCGCAATCGGCGGCATTAAGGATCAGCAGATCAAAAAAACAAAATATACGCTTGATGAATAAAAGAGAAAACGGCGGGGTTCCCCGCCTTTTCAGACTGCCGATAAAGTCGGCAGAACCGCGCGATATATATTTACTTATTCAAAACAAAGATAGATAGCAAACAGTAAAAAAGCAACTTTATCGTAAACAAATAATATGTTTAAAAACAATTAAATGCCGCATGAACACTTGTTTCATGCGGCATTTGCACTTTTCGTTTTTTGCTCGGGGGCAGTACCTTTGTACGGCAACCACTCGCAAAAAAACGAAATTCAGCTCGATTTCTCGCAGTCTCCTCAGCGTGTAGAACTGCACTTTTTTCTAAATGAACACCTTTTTCTACACGCTGAAACGTCGGGTGTCCCCACCGTTTTTTCTTTGGATAAATTGTTAAAACCAACAAAAAAATTTTTAGAATGTTACATCATTCCGGAAACGGTGTCCACAAAATTAGAAACGGAATTTACCGCTTTTTGCATGGTTTTTTTCGCTTTTTTGCTGTTTGAGCCCATTGTTGCGCTTGCACCCGCAATAACGGATCCAACTGCCATCGCAACGCCAAGACCTTTCATAATATTCTGTGTTTTCTTTTTCATTTTTTATCTCCTCACAAAAAATTTTCGCGCGCTTTGCGCAATAATAGTATTTGCAAAAGAGATCTTTGTATTGTTTTAAAATAATGCTATTCATTGATTTTTTTAGAAATCATTTTTTTACGTTTTAAAATTTTTATTTTTGAAAATTTTTCAGGTTTGCCGCAGACGAACCGCCCGTTTTGCAAAAAAAATCCGCACCGTTGTGAGAAAAAACAAATACTATCTAACAAAAAAATCCCGCTGATTAAGCGGGATTTCATTTATTACTGTATGATACAGGATTAAGCCTTGTTGTCTGAACCGAAAACAACTTTGATCTTGTGCTCAACAACTTCCTGAATCAGTTCTCTTGCAGGATCAAGATATTTACGCGGGTCAAATACAGTCGGATTCTCCGTAAGGTATTTTCTGAGCGCCGCCGTCATGGCGATACGGATATCGGAATCCACATTGATCTTGCAGACCGCCATGGAAGAAGCCTTGCGCAGCATATCCTCCGGAATGCCGATTGCGTCCGGCATCTGGCCGCCGAATTCGTTGATCATTTTGATATGATCCTGGTTTACAGAGGATGCGCCGTGCAGAACGATCGGGAATCCGGGCATTCTTTCGCCGATTTCCTGAAGAATATCAAACTTCAGTTCCGGTTTCTGACCGGGCTTGAATTTGTATGCGCCGTGGGAAGTGCCGATTGCGATGGCAAGGGAATCCACGCCTGTTTTTTCCACAAATTCGCAAGCCTCGTCCGGGCTGGTGTAGAATGCGTCATCCGCCTCTACCTGAACTTCGTCCTCCACGCCGGCAAGGGTGCCAAGCTCGCCCTCAACAACAACGCCGTGCGCATGCGCATATTCCACAACTTTTTTGGTAACGGAAATATTTTCCTCAAAAGGAAGGGAAGAGCCGTCGATCATAACGGAAGTAAAGCCGCCGTCAATGCAGTCTTTGCAGGTTTCAAAATTCGGGCCGTGATCCAGATGCAGCGCGATCGGAAGACCTGTTTCCTCCGCAGCAGCCTTTACCATGGCAACAAGATAGCCGTGGCTTGCGTATTTACGCGCGCTTGCCGAACACTGAAGAATAACCGGTGCGTTCAAATTTTTAGCCGCGCGGGTAATGCCCTGCACGATCTCCATATTATTTACGTTGAATGCGCCGATCGCATAACCGCCCTCATATGCTTTTTTAAACATTTCTTTTGTTGTAACAAGTGGCATATTTCTTATCTCCTGTTCTTTATTTGAATCTCGTTTGAAATTCATACAGTCATATTATACTGCAATGTTAAAAAAATAGCAATTCTTAATGCAAATTATTTTTTGTTTTCCTGTAAAAAGAGCACAAAGCGTGCAGCGCATTTTTGTATATTTTTTCCGAAAATCAGGTGCAAAACGATTTTGCCCCGCTGCTTTTACATTTTTTTTATAAGTTTTTCAAGCGGCTTGTAGATGATTGCCGAAAACAAAACGGAAAACAAACCTTTAACAATCGTGAACGGAACGTTGAAAACAACAAGCGCCTCGGCAATGGTGTCCGTTGACGGGCGGATCGCCTGATACATCTGAAGGATCGCCGCTTTGGGCAGACCCATCACCGAATAATAAAGCGGGTAGATAACAAAATTGTTTACCGGGAAAGAAAAAATCCCCATGATAACCGCCCCGGCGATACCGCCGATCACAACGCCTTTGAAAGACGGCATTTTTTTATAGATATATCCGGCAGTGAGCACGAAAGAGGAACTTAACAGAAAGTTGGAAAGTTCGCCGATCCCGGCGCTGGAGCCGGTAAAAATGTGAATCACGTTGCGGATCAGCGTGATCAGCACACCCGCCCACGGGCCGCATACAAACGCGCCGATAAAACCGGGCAGATCCGAAAAATCCAGTTTAATAAAACTCGGTATAAACGGCAGCGGAATCTCAAAAAGCTGCAAAATAACGCCGAGCGCCGCCAGCATGGCGGAAATTGCGATCTTTCTTGTAACGGTTTTGGATGTTGGTTTCATATTGCATTCTCCTTTTTGCATCGGGCAAAAGAGAAACCCCGGCATAAAATTATACCGGGGCGCAAATGTTTTGTGCAATATATAATTACGCTATATATTCTGTAAACATTTTCTCTCATCCGGACTTTAACCGTCGGTATCGGAATTGCGCCGATTCGGCCGCTTGCGCGGTTCGCAGACTTTACTGCCGGTGGGGAATTTCACCCCGCCCTGAAAATATTTTGTGTTTATATTATATGCCGTAAAAATATTTTTGTCAATATCAAATAGTTTATCGGTTAAAAACTCATTCTCCGTTCTTAGGCTCTTCCGGCTCCTGCGGTTCGGTAAAGCTTTCCGTCGGTTCCTGCGGCTCGGCGTATTCCGGCTCGGCAGGTTCCTGCGGTTCGGTAATTGTTATATCCGGCTTTTGCTCCCCGTTTGCTGCCGTTTTTGAATCATCCGTTGCAGCCGGGGAATTTTCGTTTTGCCGCATGCCCGGCGTGCTTTGAGCGGAAGCGGCGTTTGCGGCGCTGTTAAATTCCGCGGCGGCCTGCGCTGCACGCTGTGCCGGCATAACGGGCGTGAAATAAACGGAACTTACAGCCGGGCCGTAAGGCTGCTGCATAGTTGGCGCGTAACCGCCCTGCGGATATGGCGGGGTTGGCTGATACGGCGCGCCCTGCTGTGGCGGCGCATAGTTGTTTGTGTATTGCCGGTTGCCCGCCGGATTGTATCCGCCGTACTGCGCCTGCGGCTGCTGCGGGTTTTGCGCGCCCGGATAAGCATTGCCATATCCCTGCGTGTTCTGCTGCGGATTTTGCTGATACGCAGCGCCGTTTGGCGGGTAAGCCGCATTCTGCGCAGTATACGTGCCGTAAGGCGCCTGCTGCTGATACGGTGCGCCGCCGTTCATTGCCCGGTTCATTTTCTGCGCGTCAGAAAGAAAATCATCTTCTGTAATCCTGTGCATGGCAAGCGCGCGCAGTTTGAAATTTTCATAATAAAGCGCGCGTGTGGTAAACATGTACGGCCAAACGTAGATCACCGGGAAAATGAATACGCAAAGCAGCATCCACGGAATAAAACTCAGGTCAAGCACAAACAGTTCCGTGCGGTTGCCTTTCACCATCTTTTTGCTTAGGCTGATCGCCTGCCACGGGGAAAGTTCCGGATATTCCGCCATGATTTCAAAAGCAAAATAGGAACTGTAATTAAAGACAATGCCCGGAATGAGAAACAGAATACTCAGCAAAAGGATGAGCAGTTCTTTTAAAAACGCAACCGCCACTTTTTTAAGATAGGTAACCTTAAAGGCGTTGCGGAATACGGATTTTAAGCCGCTGTCAAACTCAAATTCCTTGCCCGTTACATATTCAACGTAAAAATAACTAAGCGCAACAGAGAGCGGCGCAAGAAAGATCACAACAAGCGCAATGGCAAACGTAAGCAGATTCAGGGTGTAATTTACGCTGAAACCGCTCAGTGCCGCAGTCTGCGCGTCCGCCGCGGCTGGCAGTGCGATATGCCCGCCGAAACTGTTGAAGTTATCCTCATAATTTTGTGCGCTGCCGTCTGTGCCGAAACTGTTGAAGTTATCCTCATAATTTTGTGCGCTGCCGTCTGTGCCGAAATTGTTGAACTCCTCTTCAAAACTGCTGTTTCCCGAATTATCAAACTGTTTAAACTCGTCGGCATAGGAATTTCTGCCGTCGCCGAAATTCTCATTGAAATAATCCTCGTAACCGCCGTAATCATTATATTCATTAAAGGCGCTGAATATATTGCTGTGATTTGTAATGTTGTAAACAACACCAAAGGCGTTCAGAATAATAAAGATGATCAGGGTGATTCCAAACAGTTTTAAAACGCTGTTTTTGATCAGTTCTTTCGCCTGCTTTTTGATCAGGCTTCTGTCCAGCCACATAAGATCACTCAACTTTCAGATAAAACATTAAAATTCGATTTTCTGCGCAATAAAGGTTTCAAGCTCGCCGATCGGTATTCTTACCTGCTGCATGGTATCTCTGTCCCGCACGGTAACGCAGCCGTCCTCAAGAGAATCAAAATCATAGGTAATGCAAAACGGCGTGCCGATCTCATCCTGCCTGCGGTAACGCTTGCCGATAGAACCGGCGTCATCATAATCCACGCTGAATTTTTTGGAAAGGTTTGCAAATACTTCGCCCGCCTGCTCGCCCAGCTTTTTGGAAAGCGGCAGCACGGCGCATTTGAACGGCGCAAGAGCCGGGTGAAAACGCAGAACAACACGTTTGTCGTTCTTTGCCTCGTCTATGATCTCTTCGTCATAAGCCTCGGTCAGCACGGCAAGGAACAGCCTTTCCACGCCAAGCGACGGCTCAATTACATAAGGCACGTATTTTTCGTTCGTTTCCTGATCAAAATATTCCAGATTTTTGCCGCTGGTCTTGATATGCTGGGTCAGGTCATAATCTGTTCTGTCCGCAATGCCCCAAAGTTCGCCCCAGCCGAACGGGAAGAGGTATTCAAAATCCGTGGTTGCCTTGGAATAGAAAGAAAGCTCCTCTTTTTCATGATCTCTCAGGCGCAGATTTTCTTTGCTGATGTTCAGTGAATACAGGAAATCGCGGCAGAAAGAACGCCAGTAGTCAAACCACTCCAGGTCTGTTCCGGGCTTGCAGAAGAATTCCAGTTCCATCTGCTCAAATTCCCTTACGCGGAAGATGAATTTGCCGGGTGTGATCTCATTTCTGAAAGATTTGCCCACCTGCGCAACGCCAAAGGGCACTTTCTTTCTTGTGGTTCTTTGAATATTCGCAAAGTTTACGAATATGCCCTGCGCCGTCTCCGGGCGAAGATAGATCTCGTCTTTCGTATCTTCCGTAACGCCCTGAAAGGTTTTGAACATCAGGTTAAACTGGCGGATATCCGTAAAGTTGTGCGCGCCGCAGTTGGGGCAGGGAATGTTGTGCTCCTTGATATAGGCGCTCATTTCCTCGTTGCTCCAGCCGGCAACGTTGGTGCCGTCAAAATTTTCGATCAGATCGTCCGCCCTGTGGCGTGTTTTGCACTCGCAGCAGTCCATAAGCGGATCTGAAAATCCGCCCAAATGGCCGCTTGCCACCCAGGTCTGCGGATTCATCAGTATGGCGGAATCCAAACCAACATTGTATTTGTTTTCCTGAATAAATTTTTTGCGCCAGGCATTTTTAATGTTGTTTTTCAGTTCAACGCCAAGCGGGCCGAAATCCCATGTGTTGGCAAGGCCGCCGTAGATCTCAGAGCCGGGATATACGAAACCTCTGCCCTTGCAGAGCGTAACAAGCGCGTCCAGTGATTTTTCCGTGTTTTTCATTGATCTGTTCTCCTTAGTGTTAGAATCATGCATTATTATAATAGCATACAAAATTTGAATATACAACAGATTTTTTCCGTGCGGGGGGAATCGGGTTTGATCCGTGCAAAAAAACAAAAATTGCTTTTGCCGCCGCGGCGTTGCCAAAACCGCGCCCGTGCGGTATAATGGATCAGAAAGGAGGCAGGCATATGGCAAGGCGGATCGTTTTTCATATTGATGTAAACAGCGCTTTTCTTTCTTGGACTTCGGTTTCACGCCTGAAAAACGGAGAAAGCGATCTTAGAACAGTGCCTGCCGTGATCAGCGGCGATCCGGATAAGCGCACCAGCGTTGTGCTGGCAAAATCCGTGCCTGCCAAAAAATACGGTATCAAAACGGGCGAACCTGTTTCCATGGCGCGCAGAAAATGCCCCCGCCTGGTTACCGCCCCGCCGGATTTTCAGCTGTATTCCAAATATTCGGCGGCGTTTATGGAGATCTGCCGGGATTACACTCCCTGCCTTGAAAAGTTTTCTATAGACGAATGTTTTTTGGATATGAGCGGAACGGAAAATCTGTATCCCGATATCGTTAAAACCGCGCAGGAGATCAAAAACAGGATCAAAAACGAACTCGGCTTTACCGTAAATGTCGGCGTCGGCCCCAATAAACTGCTTGCCAAAATGGCAAGTGATTTTGAAAAGCCGGATAAGGTGCATACGCTTTTTGCAGAAGAGATAGCGGCTAAAATGTGGCCGCTGCCGGTTTCCGATCTGCTGTTTTTGGGCAGGGCAACCGCGCAGAAACTGGAAAAGATCAGCATCCGCACAATCGGCGAGCTTGCTGCCGCGGATGTGGAAACGCTGAAAGCCCTTGTGGGCAATAAAGCGGGGGAACAGCTGCACCGCTTTGCAAACGGCATAGATGATTCGCCGGTGGACGATTCGCCCAGAGAAGTCAAAAGCTACGGCCATTCCATTACGGTGGAGGAAAATGTTACGGATCTCAAAACCGCAAACAGCCTTTTGCTGTCCCTTACGGACGCCGCCGCTTCCCGCATGCGCGCGGGCGGCTGCCGGGCGTATAACATTTCGGTTACGATCCGAAACAGCGCGTTTAAAAACCGATCGCATCAGCGTGCGCTGGATTCGCCAACGGATGTAACGCAGGATATCTACGCCGTTGTTAAAGTGCTTTTTGCGGAGATCTGGCAGGGCGAGCCGCTGCGTCTGCTTGGCGTAACGCTTTCGGATCTTACGAAAGACGGCGGCGAGCAGATCAGCCTGTTTGGCAGTAACGAGCGCGCAGACAGCGAAAAACTGAAAAAAGTGGACGCGGCGGTGGATGCCATCCGAAACCGATTCGGTGATTCAAAACTGCTTTTCGGCGGTGCGCTCGGCACGAAAAGACCGAAAAAGAAATAAAAACACACCGTGAAAACGTTTTAATTTGTTGCAGCAGTCTCTCCGTCATTGCTTGTGCTGTCACCTCTCTTTACACAAGAGAAACTAAGAAACTGCTGCAAACTAAAGCGCAAAAAAAGGAAGGTCAAGCCTTCCTTTTTTATCTGCTTATTTATTTTTGTTTCTTTTTACTAATAATCCGCCGGCAGCAAGTGCAAACACAGCGGCTCCGGCAGCCGGGAAAACGGAAATTCCCGTGTTCGGAGATTTCGCGCCGGTGTCTTTATTTTGCTGTGCGGAGGAACTTTCCGTGGTGGTTTCGTGATTTCCGGTTGTGCTTTCCTGCGGTGCGGCGTCATCTGCCAGCGGCAGATAAAAGCGAAGGGCAAAGACTGCGTCCGCCGTGGCGTAATATTCGTCATAATCCGCCAGAAAACCACCGGTTTCGGGGTCATAATAATTTTTGATCAGAATATCGTAGATGTCGTCGGCTTGTTCGGTGTTTCCTGCTGCGGCGTAGGCGGCAAGCGCAAGTGCCGTGGAATCAGCGTTGGCGCCGTAGTTTGAATAGCCGTCCGGCGTAGCGAATGTTTCTAAAATCTCAAAAGCGTCTTTGGTGTATTCCGTGTAGGCGCCCGCAGTTTCCATGGCAAGAATGAACATTGCAAGGTCATCCGGCGATGTGCCGTATCCGTTCCAGAAATCTGTGCCCGTGCCGGGAATGTAATACTTTGCCAAAGCGTTGCTGAAAGCGGCGGCAGTGTCTTTCATCCCGTGGTTTACAGCCGCTTCTATGGCATAAAAATAATTATACGGGGTGGATACCGCGCCGGGATCCGCGTTTTTCAGCATATTTGTCAGATCTATGCCGTTTATGTTTTCCGGGTCTGCGCCTGCCAAGTCCGCAATGGTTACCGCCATGCCGATCACGCCGGCGTCCGTCAGCGTTCCGGCGGCTGCCGCGTCCGAAACGGATTTAAAATAATCCGTGGCAAACGCGCTGATATCCGCGCCGCTCTGCGCCAGGATATACAGATTTTTGGAGGCGGAAACATCATATCCGTTTTTGCTGTAATTGCCGTCAAACGCAAAGGCAACCGCCGTGTCTATTTTTTCTTTCACATCGTTTTTTGTTGCGCCGAATGCCGTTACCGATGTGCTGATAACAAGCATTACACATAAAAGCGCTGCCGTAATTTTTTTCATTTTATAACCTCACCGTCATATTTTTTTACGCCTCAAACGGATATCCCGGCTTGCGCATCAACCTACTTTCCGCCTTCCCCTTTGGTGAGAAGTTATGGGTCTGATCCTCACAAAAAGAGTGGCATTCGGATTTCGTATCGCTTACGGTAGAGTGAGCTGCCGCGGCTTTTCACCGCGTTCCCCGTGAGAAAAACGGCGCTTTCTCTCGGCGCAGAATGATTATAACCTGTAAAAACCAACTTGTCAATTCCCGGTTGTTCTGCTACAATAGGGGCATGAAAAAGAAACAGCTTATTCTGATCTGCTCGGCGGTTCTTTTCGTTTTGGTTGCGGTGTTTTCCATCCTTGCCGTTAAGGGCGCCCGCGGTGAAAAACAGACCGTGCCTGCGGAAAGCAGTGTTTCCCGGCAGATCTCATCGGAATCCGGTTCCGGGGCGGAGAAAGATTCGTCAGCGGCACCGGCGCAAAAGGAAGAGAACTCCTCGGCAAACCGCACCGCAGCCGGCAATGAAAAAGAGAAAAATTCGAATAGCCAAAATGCGCCGCAAAACCCGGCGCGCGAAACGGCGGCGGAAAATACGGCGGGAGCGGCGGAAAAAAAGGAGACCACGCAAAAGCAGAAGATCACCGTAACCTTTTCCGTAACTTGCAAAAATGCGCTGGCAAACGGCGCCGATGTGCCGCAGAGCGGCTATATTATAGGTCAAACGGAAATAACGCTTAAAAACGGGCAGACTGTTTTTGACGCGCTGGAGGCGGCGTGTGATAAAAACAGCGTTTCGCTGCGTTACCAAAGTAAAAGTTATATTACCGAGATCGGCGGCCTTGCTGAAAAAGACTGCGGCGGCGCAAGCGGGTGGATGTACCGTGTAAACGGCACAAACCCCAGAAAAGCGGCATCAAAATATGTGCTGAAAGACGGCGACACGGTAGAGTGGTATTACGTTACAGACTCAAACGACAGATAAAAATTATATTAGCAGAGAAATAGTAGGTCTTTTCGAAACAATTAGATGGCTGAAGATCGATTTTAGACTATGTATGTTATAAAAATGGAACTGAAAAATGAAGTATTCTTTAGAGCAAGCAAAAAACATTGTTTCAGATTTAATTCAAGTAAATTCGATAGAATTTATTGGATATGGAAATCACTCTGAGGCTTTTTGCATTAATGGTGATATGGTTTTGAAACTTCCAAAGCACCACAAGGCAAGCGAATGCCTAAAAATTGAAATGCAGGTATTGCAAGAATTGACACAAAAAATGCCGGTGGAAATACCGAATGTTCTTTTTAATGGTACATTTTTATCCGGTTGTGAAGAATTCGTATACTTTGTTTCAAAACGATTAAATGGTAAAAATTTAACTAAAGAAGAATTTTTGTTGCTGGATGAACAAACTCTATTTCATAATGCTGCAATTATAGCGGAATTTCTTTATCGCTTGCATAGTGAAAAAAATGTTTTTGCAATAAAAAAAGATTTGGTTTTGCTACATGGTGACTTAAGCCTTAATCACATATTATTTAACGATAAGAATTTGGTTTGTGGAATTCTTGATTTTGCAGACAGCCGAGTGGGAAAGCCTGAAAGAGATTTCGTTTATTTACTTGATGAGGAAGATACAGAGGAATTTGGCACAGATTTTGGAAAGTTAGTTCTCAGTTTATATAAAAGTTATAAGTTTTCTGTAGGGGAAAGGAATTTTTTTTGAATTTTACAAGATTATAGATTTATATAAGAAACCGATGCGAAAACTTCAGTTCCTGCATCGGTTGTTAACGTTTATTAAAATGCGACCTTCTCGTTGCTTTTTCAATGATTGGGAATGAATGTTCTCAATTTTTTATTCTGTACACCGCTGCAAAAGAAATTTTGCAACGGCGTCCTCGTTGTTTGAGCCGATCACAGCCGTTGCTCTTGCTTTTAATTCAGGCACAGCGTTTTCAACGGCGTAGCATTCGTCCGCCACAGCAAAAAGATCCAGATCGTTTTCGCTGTCACCAAAAGCAACAATCCTGCCGCAGCCGAGCGCCTTTTTCAGTTTAAGCGCCGCCTGCGCTTTGGTAGCACCGCTCGGCATGATCTCCAGCCATTGCTCGCCGGTGTAGATATCTTTGGAATATACACACCGAAACCGGTCTTTAAACTGCTCGTAAAGCGGGCGCAGGTTTTCCGCTTTGTCTATGCAGGTGAAATAAAAAGTTTCGCCGTTTAAAAGTTCGCTTCGGTGCGCAACGGGGTTATCTCTGCGGTCGTTCGTTCTGCTCGTTACAAATTCCGCGGCGGCAGGGGAAAGATCGTTTAACAGGTAAGAAAATTTTTCCTGCCCGTTTGTTACGGAATACACGATGGGGCCGATCTCCGCCCCCAAAAGCGCAGACAGGATCTCCCGGCTGTCGCCGTCGCTGAAGAAGTTTGAACACAGCATCTTTCCGCTCTTGTATTCAACGGTAAATACACCGTTATATACAATAACAGGCAGGCTGCATTCTATGCCTTTTGTCACCTTTAAAGTTGTGCTGCGCGATCTTGCCGTGGCAAAAGAAAATAAGATTCCGTTTTCACAAAGGCGATTGATCGTTTCTGCCGTAAACGGCGTTATCCTGCATGCGCTGTTCAGCAGCGTTCCGTCCAGATCGGAAAGATACAGTGTTTTCATTTCTCATTTCCGCTCCTTTTATTTAAAACATTATATATATATGCTTTTACAATAGCAGAAATCTTGTTGCAGGTCAACTTCGTTTTCCGGAAATTCACCGAACTGTTTTCTTAACGCCGGGACCCTCTCGGGTTCGAATCCCCTGATATTTATAGATGAAAAAAGAGCAAACACCCTAAAGGGTGCTGCTCTTTTTTGGTGGAGCATAGGGGATTCGAACCCCTGACCTCCACACTGCCAGTGTGGCGCGCTCCCAACTGCGCTAATGCCCCAAAGCAAATTGTGCTACCATTCTACTATATTTCACTGCGAAAATCAATATTAAATTTGAATTTTGCGGTAAAGAAAAAATAAGCCAATGATTTTTGCACGGAAAAGCCATAATCTCTTTGCCTGTTTTTCTCCGCCTTATCTGCTCACTTTATAGACCAGGTGCGGCATATCCATGCCGTAATAATGTTTTGTGATCTTTGAGCACACCTGCATTCCGTTTCGCTTTGCAACTTTTTGCGAGGCAAAGTTGCTATCCCGAATGATGGAATACACTTCGGGCAGATCCAGCACGTCAAACGCGTAACGTTTGCAAGCCTGCGCCGCCTCTGCGGCATATCCCATGTGCCAGAATGCTTTTTGAAACAGATATCCGATCTCCGGCACCTGCTTTCCGTTGAAATCCTGATATGTAATGCCGCACTGCCCAATCATTCTGCCGCTGCTCTTTAATACTGCCGCCCATAATCCGAATCCGTCTTCCCGGTATCTGCGCAGTTGGTTTTCATACCACTGAACCGTTTCTTCTTCGGAAAAGGCGTGTTCGTAAGCGTACATAACCTCCTTATCCTGCAAGATCCTTTTGAGATCGGGCAGGTCATTTTCTGCCATTTCACGCAGGATAAGCCTTTCTGTATCTATCCTCATTGCCATTCTCCAAAAGCAGATTTTTTTGTTACATTCTTACGGAAATGCCTTTTTCACGCAGATATTTTTTCAGTTCCGGTATCGGCAGTTCGTTAAAATGAAACAGGCTTGCCGCAAGCACGGCATCCGCTGCGCCTTTTGTGAATGCGTCATAAAAATGCTCTTTTCTGCCTGCGCCGCCGCTTGCGATAACAGGTATGCCCACGGAAGTGGAAACGGCGTGCGTCAGCTCAATATCGTAGCCGTTTTTCTGCCCGTCACAGTCCATGGAAGTCAAAAGAATTTCGCCTGCGCCGCGCGCGTAAGCCTCTTTTGCCCATTCTACCGCATCTATGCCGGTGGGTATCCTGCCGCCGTTGAGGTACACTTCCCAGCCGCCGGTTTTCCGCCGTTTTGCGTCTATGGCGCAAACTACGCATTGGCTGCCGAATTTTTCCGCCGCCTCATTTAGAAGTTCGGGATTGCGCACTGCCGCGGAATTGACGGAGATCTTGTCCGCCCCCGCGCGAAGCAGTTCTTTAAAATCCTCTGTTGTTCTTATTCCGCCGCCGACGGTGAATGGAATGAACACGGTCTTTGCCACCCGTTCCACAATGTCTATCATTGTGCCGCGCCCCTCGTGGGTGGCGGTTATATCCAGCAAAACCAGTTCGTCCGCGCCCGCTTTGTCATACGCCGCGGCGCATTCAACCGGGTCGCCCGCGTCTCTGAGATCCACAAAGGAAACGCCTTTTACAACTCTGCCGTTTTTTACATCCAGGCAGGGAATGATCCTTTTTGCATACATCGTTTATGCCTCCGCCGCAATAAAGTTTTTCAGCACCTGCAAGCCTGCCGCGCCGCTTTTTTCCGGGTGAAACTGCGTTGCAAACAAATTGCCGCGCTCCACGGCGCATTCAATCTTTACGCCGTATTCGGTAGTTGCCGCAACGTCGCTTTCGTTTGCACCGTTCAGGTAGTAGGAATGAACGAAATAAAAGTATGCGCCGTTTGGAATTCCGCTAAAAAGGTGGCTGTTTTCGCGTATCTCAATGCTGTTCCAGCCTATGTGGGGCACTTTCAGCCCGCCCGTTTTTGGTATTGCGGATATGTTGCCGTTCAGCAGCGCAAGCCCTTTTGCACCCGGGGTCTCGTCACTCGTTTCAAATAACAACTGAAGCCCAAGGCAGATTCCAAGAAACGGCTTGCCGCTTAATGCCGCCGCGGTCACCGCGCCGTCCAGCCCTTTGCCGCGCATGGAATCCATTGCGTCTCCAAATGCGCCCACGCCGGGCAGAATCACACTGTCCGCCGATTCAATCACCGCCGGATCGGAAGTTATTTCGCTCTGTGCGCCTATGTAATCCAGCGCTTTTTTAACGCTCATCAGATTGCCTGCGCCGTAATCAATAATTGCCGTCATCTTGCTGCTCCTAAAAATCAATATAGATAATTTTATCATATGGCGCACTTCATTTCAATATTTCATTGACAAATGCCGCTGTTTGAGATACAATTCAAGGGTAGCACTAACAAGATTTTTCGGTTTTTAATCAATCTTTAATAAAAATTAAATCGTGAGAAAACGCAAAACTTGAGTTTTGAATATACGGAGACGTATCGAAGTGGTCATAACGGGGCTGACTCGAAATTTTTTGTAGAGTTGGTTGTTTGCTCCGCTAAAAAAGCCCGTAAAATCAGGGGTTTTCTTCGGTTCGAAAATTAAATATTTTGTTGTTCTTTCCGTCAGTTCTTTCCAAAAGTTTTCGGAAGAAATGCGGAATTACATACACGGAGAGTTGTCCGAGTGGTCGAAGGTGCAGCACTCGAAATGCTGTGTTCCCAAAAGGAACCTAGGGTTCGAATCCCTAACTCTCCGCCAAAAAGTCCAGTAAACAAGCGGGTTTTCTGGACTTTTCTTTTTTGCTCGTTTGCTCAAAATCGGCTCAAAACTATGGAAAGAACAGGCCGTTTTTTGGAAAGAACAAGGCGATTTCGGGTATTTTGGCGTATTCGAACCGTAAAAATCAGTTCTTTCCGCCATCGTCTGAAATTTCGGCCCATTTGCTGCCGAAATTCACCGATTCGGGCAGTGCCATTCCGCTGACCATAGCCTTTGCCGAGGACAGTTTTGAAGTGTAGTCAAGGTGGGCGTAAATGTTAGCGGTGGTAGAAAAATCGCTGTGTCCCAGCCACTCCTGAATTTGTTTCAGCGGAACGCCGTTCGCAAGAAGCAGACTTGCGCAACTGTGTCTTAAATCGTGAAAACGCATTCTTTTACAGCCGTGCTTTTGAATATACTGCGGAAAATAGCTTGTCAAATATTCCGGTCGCATTAAATCTCCCAGTTCGTCTACAAAGACATATCCGTCATATTCGTAGTTGTAGCAGTTTCCGCAGACCTTCTTGTTGACTTCCTGTGCCGCTTTTACTTCTTTGAAATACTCCGCAAAGCTGCCAACAAGCGGAAGTGTACGCATACTGGATTTTGTTTTTGCAGAGTCCTGTGCGTACATTTTTGTTTTTCCGTCCACTTGCAGAGATGTGACCGTGTGCCTTATGGTGATTGTGCCACGCTCAAAGTCGATGGCGTCCCATTTCAGTCCGCAGACCTCGCCACGACGCAGGCCGTAGAAAGCGGCGACCAAAACAGGAAGTTCCAGCTTTGTCCCTTTGACTACTTCAAATAAATGCTGCAGTTCTTCTGCATCAAGGAATACAGGCTGATAATCATTCTTTTTCGGGCGATCCACTTTCATTGCCACATTCTGCGTAACAAGGTCGGTTTTCATTGCGTATTTCAGCGCCTGATGAATAACGGCGTGATAGTGAATGACCGAGTTTGGTTTGACTGTTTTCAGCTTTTCGGAATAGAATTGCTGAATGTGTCTTGCCTCTAATCCCTGAAGCGTTACTGCTTTCTTTCGGAAATACGGCTCAATCACCGATTTCACCATTTGCTCGTAAGAGCTGAATGTGGTTGCCTTAACACGCACCTTGACAATGTCCAACCATTCAAGCAGATAATCTGCAAACGGCATATCGGAAGCAAGCTCTCCGACTTCCTGCGGCGGTACGAACTCACTTCTGATTCGTGCAAGTTCGGCTTCGGCTTTGCGCTTGTTACCCTTTTCGGGCAGTCCCGTGGAAAAGTATTTCACACGGCGTTTTCTGTTGTTGTTATAGTAGCTCAGCACTACATAATAAAAACCTTTTTTAACTTGTAGGTGTCCTGATACCATTATTTTTAACTCCTTTCATTGTACATCACAGGAAAGACCTACACCGACAAGCTTATTATAGCTTGCCGGCATAGTTCTTTCCATTCTGCAAAAGTCACTCGCTGTACACTTTGGTTCGAATTAACGGGCGTCTCTGTTGCGTTCTCGTTGGCGTTTCAAAAGCTCCAATCCTTTCAGAATATCTCGTTTGATTTGCTCATCGCTGTAATTTTGCGGAAAGTATTTGCGAAGCTCATCACGAGGCAGTTTGATTTGTTCCTTTTGATTTGGCTTTTCTTCTGATAAAACAGCGTAGATAGCGTCAGCGGTAAGCAAGCCGTCCTGTGACATTTTCTTCAGCCTGATACTCTGTGCGTGTGACGGCGTGCAGTCATTCATATTGATTGCGTCAAGCAAAGTGAGCTGTTCGTCACGGTCAAGGTAGGAGATTTCTACCGCAGGGTTGAAAGCGATTTTATTATCGTCTACCATTGAAAGTAGTTCGGGAATTAGGTAAGTTAAGCGGATATAGCGTTGGATTTGTCGCTCACTATCATCGCTGTCTTTGCTCACTTGTGTTACACTCAACAACTTCTCGCCAAGTTGGCGAGAAGTAACACCCTGATGTTTTATCGCTTCCAGCTTCATCTTATACGCAAAGGCTTTTTCGCTTGGCAGTATTGTTTCTCTTTGCAGATTGGCGTCCACCATTGCGATTACCGCTTCGTCGTCGGACATCTCACGGACGATAACCGGCATGGTTTCAATTCCGAGCACCTGACACGCCGCAAGCCTTCTGTGCCCCGAAACAAGCTCGTATCCGCCGTCAGGCAACGGTCGTGCAAGCGCCGGAGTTATCGTTCCGACCTTGCGTATACTCTCAATCATTCGCTCCATTTCTTCGTTATTCAATATCTTAAATGGGTGATTCTTAAAAGGGTGAAGTTTGTCAAGAGGTATATTCTTTACACGCTCAAGCTTTGCGTCGTCACGCTCAGCCTGCGTTGTAAACAGGTCGTCCAGAGTCGGTAAAGTAAAATCTGATTTTCGTTTTGTCATCGTTCGCATCCTCTCTTTCTTGATTTATTTAGTCCGAAATATCGGCTGCGCATATTCTCCTCAATGAGAATATTTTCTTTGATTTTGGGGTTGTCATCTATAATTCTTGCCGCTGTTTTCCTGTCCTTTCGAAGTTGAGCCAGAGCCTTTGTGCAGTCATCTCGCTTGGCAACAAGCTTTGCTTTTTCATCGGGATTGTGGCAAGAATCAATATCTCGGTAGAGCATTTTGCGGTAATCCGATATGAGTTTTATTTCAGAATCAGCGTTATTTATAAACGCTTCCACAGAGGAAATATCGGTTAAGTGATTGTCGCAAATGAGCTGTACCTGTGCGGTGTGGCGGTCAAGCCAACGGCAGGCTTCACGCATTTCGGGCGATAACGGATTGTGTTTTTTGTTTTTCGGAAGCACGCCGAGCAGATATAAATATCTGAAATACAACGCTTTAAGACCCGTAATCTTTTTGGCTGTTTTTAAGTTGCCTTTAACAAAATGCGCCTTTTGAATTGTTACACCAAAGCTCTTTTTTTCGGTAAACTCATAGTATAAGCGGTAAGCTTCCTGCGGGTTGTTTCGCAGAGTATCTCTCATTCGGTCATAGATTGCATCTCGGTCATAGGCTTCTCCCAAGCGGTACAAACGAGTTGCTTTCTTGCTGTTGACAGAGCGAATAGTAGCGTATTTATGATATGGGTTTAGGTCGATTACATATCCGAGCTGTTTCATAACATAGGTAAAAGCTTTAGGATTTGTACTCATCGTAAGAGCTTTATCTATCGCCTCACGCATTAAATTGTATCGGGTCGGCTCATCGTTCTTTTCCGCAAAGTACAGCTTGCGTGGCGTCTTTCCTTTAGGATTTTTAATAACCGTCAAACCGTTTTCTTTGCAAAGCTCATCGGAAATACTGCGCAGTTTCCAGTATGCACCCTCGTTGCAGTTAAACTTCTTACCGTTCCACATATTCACCGAATTAATGACCAAATGATTGTGATATGTGCCGGTGTTAAAGTGCGTAGCGACCAGCACTTGGTACTGATCGCCCCACATTCTTTTTGCAAGCTCTACGCCGAGTTTGTGTGCAAGCTGAGGTGTAACTTCGCCTGTTTTGAAACTCTGATATGCGTGATAAGCCACATTGCCGACCGTCTTATCGAAGCGTTCTTGTACCGCTTTCATCTCGGCAAAAGCGGTTTCTGCGGTGCAGTTTACGCCTGTCACATACATTGCTTTTTCTTCACCGATTACGGTTTTTCTCTCGTCGCTTGCGTAGTGAAGTGCCTTGCAAATATCGCTGTAAATCGTCTTGTCCGGGTTCGCCGCATAGCTTAAAACACGGCTGACGCTGTCGGTTACAGCCCATATTTTTGTTACTGCCACGGCGAATCACTTGCGCTTTCCGGCTCACCGATTGAGTGATAAGCCTTCAAAAATTTGCTCACAACATAATCAAATCCATCGCTGATTCTATCGTCGGACAGCGACTTAAAGTTGTCACGAAGTGAGGTCAAGCCTCGGTAAGCTTCGTAAAATTCCTGTGGCAAAGTTGCCTGAACCTCCTTACCAAGACCAAGTTTTCTAAGGTAAGCAGAGAGCGAAAGTCCGCATTTTTTAGCGGCAGTTTCCATTTTTCTTTTCTCTCCCTCTGTCACTCGGATATTGATTGCAGTAGACCTTTGTCTCATATATTTTCATTCCTTTCTCCTAAAAATCGGGGTTACAGGGGCGACAAGTCCCTTTCGGCAATTTGCCGCCGGTTTTGTGGGTTTCAAAGGCAACACAAAACCTATGCTCGCTATCCTTACGGATTGGCATTACCTGTGTAGCCTTATATCTACTTTCTTAAAAAGTGACGATAGTGACGACTGTGACGGCTTTTCCTATACAGTGGATTTATTGTCATCGCTGTCATTGCCGTCACACTTTTTTAAGTAAATCAGTCGGCTTGTGCCGGTGCGTTTTGTTCTGTATTCAATGCCTTGCGGCTGAAAAACTTCCGAAGAAAATCTGGCAAGCATTTTGGTCACGACATTCGGTGTAACCTCGGTTTCGTTCACCTGCGTTGTAAGTTGCGTTGCCGTGCCTCGCCATTCTTTTACTTCCGAAATATAATCAACCAGCCGAAAAATAAACCTCGGAATTTCTTCACGATGAATATCCTCCATATCCTTTCGCTCGACTAATTCCCACAAGTGACTGCGGTTGTCAAACTTCAAGGTCAGCTCCTGATATGCAATATCTCGACCGGTGGCAAGCAGTGTTCCTGTTTCATTGGCACGGCTGCGTTTCAAAACAAAATTTGTATCTGCCGCACCCGTGATACCGGTGGAGCCTGAAACTTCGTTGAATGGGTCGCTGACATCTTTCAGCTTTCTGACGTGGTGAACAACCATAACAGCGATGCCGTACTTGTCCGAAATATTTTTCAGCGCCGTTACATCGTCATAGTCGCCTGCATACATTCCGCTTTTCCCACCGGTGCTTTTTGAATCTCGCACCTTTTGAAAGGTGTCGATAATGACAAGCTTTGTTTTCGGAAAGTCGGAAAGATACTGTTCGATTTGCTGTTCCAAGCCGTTGCCGATTTGAAAACTCGTTGTTGCAATTCGAAGTTCGGGCGGTGCTTCGTCTGTGATTTGATACAGGCGGCTTTGTATTCTTGCGTAGGTATCCTCCAAGCAGAGATAAAGCACATCGCTCTTGTGGGTTTCAAATTCCCACACGGGCTGTCCTCTCGCCACTTGAATACCGAGCCAAAGCATAAGCCAGCTCTTGCCGATTTTACTTGAACCCGAAAGCACACTTAGTCCTTGCGGTATCAAGCCGTCAACCACAAATAAGGTTTTTCTCATCGGCGTTGACAGCAGCGTGTCCGCATCGATTGTTTTCAGCTTTTCAACTTGCATTCTTCACACCTTCTTCCATAACATAATTGATGACATTGACCTTCGGAATCTTAAAAGCGTTTCCGATTTTAACGCCGGAGATATATCCGTTGTTAATCAGGTCGTATGCCAAGTGTCGGCTTACACCGAGCATTTGTTGAAGCTGAGCTACCGTAACGATGTCTGGATAGTCCGGGAACATCATTTTGTAAAGCTCTTTCAATTCTGTTTTTCTCATCTTCTTAACCTCCTTTGTGAGAAAAAAGCTGCACAGTCTGTACAGCTATGTAAGAGGCAACAGTCGAAAGGAGGACTCTTGCTGTTGCCTTTTCGCCGTTCTGCCCGAATGTCGTTTTTGTTATCCCTGCCCCCATCTCAGCGGCGTTGCCTCGCTCACGTCGTCACAAGCTACATATCGTTTGCTTCCGTGTAAACACGAAAGCTCGCTCATTTCGCTGTTCCTCCTCTTCCCCAAAAAGTCTTTTGACTTTTCGGGGACCCCGGTTATCGCAAAGTCATATCCCATTCGGAAGGTCATTAAATTTTAGAAAATCAAATTTAGTACAATTTCAATTTGCGAATTTATTATAGCTGTGTATTGACACCAAGGCAATACTTTTGTATAATGTTGTTTGTAGTGATATAGATTTGCTAATTATTCAAAAATTCTCATTTTCTAAAATGGAGGTCTTAGCAATGAGCGAAAACCTACTCCAAACAGAAGATAAATACAGTGCCGTGTCCTTTGGATTTGCTCCAAACAGATGGCATGTAACCAACGACGAAAAATCTTGCGTACTTTCAGTAAACGACGAATACAACTATTCAAAACTTCTTGAGTTGTATAACGCTATCGAGGTCGATAAGCGAGAAGCGATTACTTTGGCTGTTACCGGCAAAAAAGAATATGTTTTATCGGACGGTGAACTTGCTCAAATCAAGCAGGATACTGCCGATACGCTCGCTTGTTTGCGAGCTGTTACACAAAAAATAAACTCTGCATTTGACTTTCTTCCTATGGGCGACAGCAGAGCTTATATCTCACCGATGAACACCGCTTCTGTCTTTTTTTCACCGGGCGAAGGAATTTTGAATTTTCTCTATGCTGATTTTGACTCGGCGTATAACGAATGCCTGAATCGCACAAAAAAAGACTTGCCTGATGAGACAAGTCTTGATATTTCTTTACTGACCGAAAAAGAAAATAAATTGTATTATTATTTGGCTTTAACCGAAACGCAAAAACGCTTTAAGCCATTGATAGAAGCTTCTCTGTTTACAGCGGAATTTCCGCCGATTCTGCTTCATTACTCTGATCAAGAATTGACGGACTATTACCAGCACCTTAAAAAAATGCAAAATAATCTATTGCATTTAATTGAAGCGACATTTGACGAGAATTTTTGCGACGGATTTTTCAATCATCTAACCCATAAAACGAGATTTGCGGGCTACTGCCGTAAGCACGGATTGCCGACAGAGCAAAAGCGAACGATTGTGCATAGCATCAGCATTGTTGACGCAGAAAATCAGGTGGAAAATGTACTTGAGGGCTGTGTAGAGAGTGATTTTGATTTGGATATAAAAATGGCTGCCGCTTCGGAGGTTTCTCCGAGTGTTCAAAAGAATTTGGATAAGCTCGGTTTTACTATGCCGGAAATGATTGCCTTTTCTGCAATGCAATCCGACGAGTATGAAACCTGTATTTGTGAAAGTATTGAACAGCAAATTGAGTTTGAACTGATACAATTGTTGAAGTCCGATATCGGAATGCGTAAATGTAAACGTTGCGCTAAGTATTTCATTATGAAGGGCAACTATGACGCCAATTACTGCGACCGCATTGCCGAGGGTGAAACCCGCAACTGCCAAGACTTAGCCGCACAGGAAAACTACAAAAAGAAAATGGCGGACAATGCCGCCATTGGGTTGTATCAAAAGTATTATAAGAGATATGCCGCCCGTGTGCGTGTAAGGCAGATTAAAGAGCCTGATTTCAAAAAGTGGAAGTATCAGGCGATGACAAAGCGTGACGAATGCTCCGACGGCAAAATCACCCTTGCGGAGTTTGAAGAATGGCTTGAGGGCAGCTTTCCGAATAGGAAGAAGAAACAATAAAGTGAAAACTTGTGAAAGCACGGCTGATTTTTCGGCTGTGCTTTATTTAATAATATGCGTTTTATTCTAAAAAACGAATATACTTAACAACGGTATAATTTACATTATGAGCAGTTTGCCGATGGCAGTGTGAAATGTATCGAAGATGAGATACCGTTTGAATTGCCTGAGGGATGGGCGTGGTGCAGAATTCGTAATATTGCAAATGTAAAAGGTGGCAAAAGGCTTCCAAAAGGAGAATCTTTTTCGGATGATGTTACTGACCATGTATATATCAGAGTAACAGATATGAAAAACAGAACCATTAATACTTCTGGATTGAAGTATATTACAGAAGAAGTTTTCGCAAAAATTCAATCATACACAATCAGCAAAAATGATTTGTATGTAACTATTGCTGGAACGATTGGCGTAGTTGGTGAAGTACCGGAAATCCTTGATGGAATGAATTTAACTGAAAACGCTGTAAAAGTATGTAATATTAGTATCAATAAGACTTTTCTTTGCTATGTAATGCTGAGTGAGCTTGTTCAGCAGCAGTTTCAGGATAAGACACATCAAGTTGCTATGCCCAAGCTTGCGCTTGAACGAATCTTAGGGACTTTAATACCTGTTTGCCCAGTTAAAGAGCAACAACTTATTGTTTTTTCAATAAAAAGTGCATTGCAAATTGCAGACACAATTGAAATTCAAAAGAATGCTCTATTTGAATTGGTTTCTGCGACAAAATCCAAAATTCTCGACCTTGCGATAAGAGGCAAACTTGTTCCGCAGGACCCAAATGACGAGCCTGCTTCTGTTCTTCTTGAACGCATACGAGCTGAAAAAGAAGAACTGATTAGGCAGGGCAAAATCAAGCGTGACAAGAAGGAATCCGTCATCTTCAAAGGTGATGATAACTCTTATTATGAGAAGATGTCTACCGGCGAAG